>Ga0187892_10000141_pt1 | contig 176901 bp, 138 predicted proteins | sample MA1701073metaG_FD_139345 | JGI IMG/M metagenome (GOLD analysis project Ga0187892, IMG submission 139345) | Bio-ooze microbial communities from a basaltic lava cave in the Kipuka Kanohina Cave System on the Island of Hawaii, USA - MA170107-3 metaG ...
AAAACTTCATCAGCGCTAAAATATAACTTAAAACCCTTGACTGCTGAACACAGTTATTTTATATTCCTCCTGACATTTCTATTGTGGCCAAAACCATGACATTTCTATCGAGCTTCTACACAAGAAAATTTCCGCCATCAAACTAAAAACCCCTGCCCGCGTCCGGCTTGCCTTCAAAGCCGGGGTCACGATGGCAGGGGCGCAGCCCATGAAAAATTTTTCTCTTCTTACACGCTTTTGTAATATTCCAGCCGCTTGGATTTGGAATCTAAGCCCAAATCTTTCAAGCGCCGGCGAACGTCCCACCAACTGATTTTTAAGCCGCCATAGCGCGCCGTGCTAAGCATTTGCTTGATTTTCAGCGTGCCGGCTTCCGGATTATCGCGGATAATTTGGCGGATTTTTTCGTCCAGGCTGCTCGCCGTTCTGGCCTCCGGCATCGGAGCGAACGCCTCGGCGGTGGCGAATTCGGAGCGGCCGGCCGGCGTCATCACGCCGCGGCCATGGCCGTCGCTTTTCGCCGCTGCATGATGCGCTGCCGCCGGCTGCGGTTTGCTGAAAGAGGCCATACCGCCGCGGTCAAAATCGCCGACGGCTTCTTCGATCGTATCGAACGCGCGCAAAATATAATGGAACTCCAACAGCTCGAAAACCTCGTAGACATCGGGAATCATGCGGACCAGCTTCAAATCGCCGCCTTTTTCGCGAATGCCTTTGATTTCGCTGATGAAAATGCCCCATCCGGCGCTGCTGATATAATCGACGTTGCCGAGATCGATGATAATATTGTAGGTTCCCGCTTTGAGCAGGGCATCTAACGAATGCTCCAGCTCGGCCGACGTCGTCGTGTCGATATAGCCGCCGACCTTGATCACGGCAATATTATTGTGCAAACCTGCTTTTTCTACAGACACCTGAATACCTTCCATGGTTCACTCCTGATACTTTCGAACCACACACCAATTCGATTTAGCAATATACATGGGGATTAAATAAAAGTCAATACAAATTTACGCGACGGCCTGGCGCGTCACCATGCGGCTGGCGCGCTCGATTTTACGGCGAATGTCGTCGCGATTGGGATCGATTTCCAGCACCCGCTGCCATTCCTTCATGGCCTCCAAAAAATCGCCGCGATTGGCGTAAATCACCCCCATGTTCTCATACGCTGTCGTGTCGTATGGATCCATTTCTTTGACCCGCATATAAGCCTTGGTTGCGGCGTCAAACATGCGGTTGCGAAAATAGGCGTTGCCGAGAATGCTGTAGGCCTCTTTGAAATCCGGATACAAGCGAATGGCATTTTCGAATTCGGCGATGGCTTCCTGAAACCGCTGATTTTTATAATGGCGCAACCCCGCAATCAACAAATGCTCCCGCTCGTCTTCACGGCGCCGGCCTGGCGCCAAGCCATTGACGCCTTCGCGTTTGCGTTCCGGCGCGGCGGGAGATTCGCGCCGGCCGTAATCACTCCGCACACCTGTTGAACTGCCGTTTTCACGAGCGCTCGACGCCGGCGTGTCGTTCGCAGCCGTTGCCTCATCGACAAGCTGAACGCCGGACGCCGCGCCGTCTTGTTGAAGAATCTCATGAACGTCGACGTAAGGCAAATCCATTTCAGACGGCGTGGCGCCGGCGTGATCATCCTGCGGCGCAGCCGTTCTGCCGTCATCGTCAATCGTGGTGATCGAGCTGCTGAAATTGCCGTCAAGCTCCTGCCGCAAAATATCGTCAACCGCAAAGAACGACGCCTCTTCGTCGGCAGGCTCGCCCTCGGCTTGAAATTCTTTTGCCGGCTTGCCGGCGAACGGCGCTTCATCCGAATCGATCACTGAAGACCGGTGTTGATCTTCCAAGATCGATCCCCCGGCGAACAAATCTTCAAAGCTGATTTCCAACATGCCGTCCGGCGGCTTGTCCGAAGCGGCATCCGGTTGGCGCGGCGAGGGCGTTTCATCCAAGAAGGGCGCTTCGCCAAAACTCACTGGCGGCGCCTCTGAAAATTCGCTTTGCTCAAAATACTCATCCGGCGCGTTTTCATCGGGCGCGACAACCGGCGGCTCGGCCTCATCAAGTTGCGGCCTGCTCTCATCCGGCAAAAACGCAAATTCGCTTTCGCGGCGTTTTTTATCGAGAAGCTCATCCAGCGGCGTTTGCAGCGTTCGAACGTCAATATCGGATTTCGCAATGTCTTTGCGCTGCGGCTCATCCGTCGCGTTGTCGCTGCGAGCGAGCGCCACCGCCGGCGCCAGCGGCGTCGGCAGCACCGTTTCAACAGCCGAATCATCGTCCGGCGTGCCGATGAGACGGGATTTGCGCCGGTCGTCTGCCGGCATCTCGAACGCTTCGTCTCGCAGCCCCTCGTTTCTGGCGGTATCGAGAATGATCTTGCCGTCGAGTGTGAGCATCGGCGTGCCCGGCTGCTTCATCGGGCGGCGGGTGCGGCCGCCGCGCGCCACAAACGCCTCGCGCAACTGCCGCGTGTTCAACCGGCTGCGCACCAGCTCGTCGTAAATTTTGCTCTCGGAAATGAGCGTAAAACCGTATTTGTCGGTGTTCAACTCCTCGTTGAGGCGCTTCGCGCCGTACTCCGGATGATTTTTAATAATATCGTAAATTTTGACTTTGTCTTCGATCGCAATATGCTTGGCTTCGACCGAAACATCCGCTTCTATTTCGTAATTCTCGGCGCCTTTTTCTTCAAATTCTTTTTTGTATTTGTTGTAATAAGCGTAGGTCGTAATGCCGACGCCCTCGCAGGCTTCGCGAATGCTCGCTCCCGCCAGAATTTTGTTGTGCGCGTCTTTGGCGCGGCGCAGCTCCTCTTTTTCCGGCGAGGTCTTTTCCCGAATCGCCACCAGCGTAATGTCATCCGACTGCGGGAAGCCCTCGGTGAACGAAAGAATCTCCTCTTTTATTTGCTCAACAAAAGGTTTTACCCGCAGATGGCCGCTGTCGCGGAAGATTTTTATCAAACGTTCTTCGCCAAACAATTCTCGATTGGCGTTCATCGCTTCCGTGATGCCGTCGGTGTAAATTAACAGAATGTCATCTTCCGCCAACTGGATGGTGTCGCTTTCAATCGATTTCTTGAAGAGATCCTTTTCGTGCAATTGAATGCCGATGGGAAAGCCGCGCGGATTAAGGTAATACGTCTTCTTCGTCGAGGCCCGGTACAAAATCATCGGATTGTGGCCGGCGCTGGCGTAATTGAGCCGGCGGCGCTTGCCGTCGATGATCACGTAAAAAACCGTGACGAACATGCCCTTTTTCATGTCGCCGATGACGAAATCATTCACCCGCGACAGCACCTCCGCCGCGTCTTTGAGGCCGCGCGCCTCGGTGCGCAGCGCCGTGCGGATCATCGTCATCACCAAACTGCCCGGCACGCCTTTTCCCGAAACATCCGCCACCGCGATGCCCAGCGTGTCTTTATCGACTTCGACGAAATCAAAATAATCGCCGCCGACTTCGCGCGCCGCCTCGTAATAGCTGGCGAGCTCGTAGCCCTCCAATTCCGGAAATTCGCTCGGCAGCAGCGTCTGCTGAATTTCCTGCGCCACCTGCATTTCTTTTTGCAGCCGTTCCTGGTCGGCGAGGTTTTTCTGCGACTCGCGGAAGCGGTTGGTGATCTCGGAAAACGCCTGCGCGATCTCGCCGATTTCCGTCGAGGCGTCGATGTCCATATCGTCTTCGATCTCGCCGTGATCGGCGCGGCGCACCCAATCCGCCAGCTTGCGAAAAGGGTTCATCAGAATATAAATGAGAAAGAACGTGCCGATCGAGCTGATCACCAACAACAATCCGGCCCCACGCGCATCAGACCAACGCCGGCTGGCGATGCGCCGGTCGAGCGCTTCTTTGAAAACACGAATGTGCAAACGGCCGGAACCGAGCGGCAGAATTTGATCATAAATTTCCTGCGCGACCGCCGGATCGTTCGGATCGGGCGCGGTGTAAGCAAAAATTTTTGGCATCACTTCCACGCGATCTCGCGGCAGCTCGAATCTTTCGATCAACCGGGAAGAATCGGCATGGCCGATGATGGCGTCCATCGAATCGACGAGCACGATTTCGTGAACGATGCGGCGGACTTCATCGCTTTTATAAATCTCCCGAACCGCTTTCAGCCCCTGCGCGCCGCTGGGATCGGTGAAGATGCCGGAGGCATTGTTCAGTGTCCGGCTGATCGGTTCACTGACCCCGCGAAAATCGTTGAAAAATTGCGCCGTTTCCTGATTTTTCGCCTGCCAGAAAAAATAGCCGTAGCCGAGACCGATGATCCCGGTGAGCGCAAGCGTCGTCCACGTCCAGTATTTGGCCTTGAGCGAAAGCGGAATGGCTTTGACCGCATTGGCGACTTTGGGAATCTGCTCGCGCAGCTTGGTCGGCGCGGGCGTATCGCGATTTTTGGTGAGCCGCAGCTCATTGCCTTCCTCGGTTTTGCGATAGTCGATCTCATCCATCAAGCGGCGCATGATGAAAATGCCCAGTCCGCCTTTTTTGCCGATATCGACGTAGCGCTGCAAATCCGGATCTTTGACGTGCTTGGGATCGAAGTATTTCCCCTGATCGATCAGACAGATGGTGAGGCTGTTGGTTTTGACGATGGCGCGGATGGTGATGAAGCCCTCGCCGCCGACGTCGCGGTAAGCGTGCCGCATGACGTTGGTGCCGGCCTCGTCGATCGCCAGCTTGAACGCATTGATCACCCGGTCGGAGAAGCCGTGCTTCTTCCCGATGCGCGTCACGAAATCGCGCAGGTCGGCAAGATAGTCGATGTGAGCAGGAACTTTGAGCTGCTCTTTGGTCACGCTTTTGAACAACCGCTTCTCCTATTGCCAATAAAATGTTAATTTAACAAAACTCACCGGAAATAAATATTCGGGATTTTTTTTGAAAATTGCAAGAATTTATTTTACCGCTGATTCTTCTTCAACCCCTCGCGCGCCTGATCGATGGCGCTGAGAATGCGCTGATTGTAGCGATCCTGCGGCTGAATTTCTTCGAGAATCTTCAGCGCCGCGGCGTAGTCTTCATTGTTCAACAAGCCGATGGCCTCGAGATAACGCTGGCGAATGCTGTCGGGAATCGGCCCGAGCTTGGCGTTGCAGCGCACGTCGGCGTCGTCATAAGCCTGCCGCAACTTGGCGTTGCTGCCGCCGGTTTGCAAAGCCTGCGCAAAAAAGCCTTTGGCGGCGCAATAATTCTTGTTCAAATACTCCGTATAACCCTGCCGGTAAAGCTGGTCGACGTTCAACTGTTTTTGCAATTGCGCGACTTTATCCTGATACGACTTTTGCTCTGCCGGCGTGATGTCCGGTTGATTCATCAATTGATTGTAAACGTTGACCGCTTCAAGATACTGGCCGCTGTTCACAAAACCCTGGGCTTTGCGCACCAATTCACTGCGTCGGCCTGAAATTTGGCTTTCGGTTTTAGCGATCAAATCTTTAAGCTGGGCGTTATCCGGGTCGCGCTCGAGGCCGCGTTTCCATTCGGCGATCGCTTCGTTGTATTTGCCGGCTTGCAAATATTGCTTGCCTTTTTGCGTTTGCCCTTCGATGAACGCCCGGTCGACGTCGGCCATCGTCCGCGCGCGCTCTTTTTTCGCCAATTCTTCTTCTTTCGCCTTCGCTTCTTCCTCCATCTTGGCGTTGGCGCGCTCGACCCAGATGTTGGCTTCTTCCTTGTCCTGCGCCGAAAAGGTGATGTAAGCGCCGGAGGCGATATCGCGCGCCTGCGTAAAATTGATGAAGGCGCTGAAATATTCACCCTCTTGAAAATAATTTTTGCCGAGATTCATCTTATCGTCAAAATCGGTTCGGCGGTTCGCCGCTTCCTTGCTGCGCGTCTCGTCCTCGATGCGGCGCAGCATCCGCGCCTGCGCGTCTTCGCGCAACTGCGTTCTGGTCTTGCCGAGCTGCACCGTGATGCTCACGCGATGAATCGCGCCGAGGCCGAAATCGTCCTTGTCGAATTTGCCGTAGGCGTAATCGATCTGGAACATGTTCTGATACATCACGCCGCCGCCGAACGTCATGCCGCCGCCGTTGTACCCGGCGCGCAGCATCGCAAGATTTTGATAGACATACTCGGTCCCGAAATTATAGCGCATTTTCTCGGATTGGCCTTCCGGCTTTTCAAACGCCAAAAACAAATTCGCCTGATCCGGCCGCGCGCCGAAGAACAGTGACTTGGCGACGCCGCCGCGAATGAGGCGCGGCCGGCGCTCGGAATAACCTTCCAATTTCAAGCTGGGATTGATCGCATTCAACACCGACACGCCGAAACTCACATTTTCCAAAAAGCCCTCGCCGAACTCCGGGCGATACAACAAACCGAAATCCGCGCCGAAGGCGCGCCCGCTGGATTGAAAAAGCTGCTGGCGCTTGATCTTGAAATTGCCGCCGACTGAGACGCCATAGGAAACTTTTCGCGCAAAAGAAAGAAAGAACTCGTCTTCGCCTCCGGTGCTGTTGCCGGTGAGATCGCCGACGCCGTCGCGCCCGACAATTTCGCCGACGTCGTAATGCAGCCAGCCCAGGCCGATGGTGCCGACGTCGAGAATGGGATAGGCCGCGCCGACGAAATGATATTTGGCGTCGGCAATCGGCAGCAGCGGTGAATAATACATCACCACGTTGCGGCGCTCCAGATAATCGAGGCCGCCGGGATTCCAATAAATCGTCGAAGCGTCCAGCGGCATGGCGACCACGGCGCTGCCCAAGCCCTGGGCTCTAGCCCCGACGCCGAAGCGAAAAACCTCCTGCGTGCCCGCCGTGCCGCGGCTGCCGTTGGCGCCGTTATTTTGCGCCGAAACCTCCGCTCCGCACAGCAAGCCGGCGATCAAGATCGCCGCTGACATTTTGGAAATTCGTGGTTGCATGGTCTTCACCGTTTATCTTTCATATTATAGGCGCAATGTCCTGCGTTTGCCAAAACATTTTTGTAGTTCCAACTCCTTGTGGGCGGCTTTGGGAGCGGCTAAATTCAATCTTACAAAAGTAACCCACAAGGGGGGTAGGACTACAACTTCGGACTACTTCTTCAAAACCGCCACTTTCGTCGTCGCCATTCCCCCGTTGATTTTAAGCATTGCAAGATACACGCCATTCAACACCCGCTCGCCTTTGCCGTTCCGGCCGTCCCAGAACAGGCGCTTGGGACTTTGCGAAGGCCGGCCCTCGGCATCAGACGAGGTGTACGAGCGCGCATACACCAGCTCGCCGAGCAGCGTGTAAATGCGGAACTCGACTTCCGAAGCCTGTGTCAGCATGTAATTAAAGTACGTGCCGCCCTGCGGATGATCCGCGGTGATTTGGTCCGGATCAAACGGATTCGGATAATTGTAAAACGACTTTTGAAAATCCGCTTCGGCGATCACGCGCTTCGCCGAAACCACTTGATTCGCCGCCACGTCGCTGCCGTCTTCGTTTTTGAAAATAATTTCAACCGGGTCGCCGGAATCCTGATCGATGGCCTCGACATCCGCAGCGCGCTTGAAGGCAAGCCGGAAAGCTTCGCCGGATTTATCAGCCACGTCGACGACCACATCCACAATTGCCGGAACGCCGCCGAGCAGGGTGTCCGCCGGGACAAACGGCACGCGCAGCGAATCCGACGCCGGAATCGTCGTCAAGCTTGCCAGCACCCGCGACGGATTATTCGTATCGACGACGCGCAGCGCCTTCATCACTTGACTGGCATTCAACGGCTTGTTGTCGCGATTCAACACGTGCCAGGTGAGCGCTCGCAGCAAAATGTTGCTCGAATTGACATTGCCTTCGTTGGTCAATTTCAAGCGCATCAGCAGCGACGAGCTTTGGCCTTGGGCCACCGGGCCTTGTCCGGCCGGCAGCGTTTGCACGATCAGGCGTTTCGGCTCGGTTTGAATCGAGATCGTCACCTCATTATCGAGCACCGTCGCCGCCGAATCCGTATTCGCATCGCTCGGATAAGATTCCAGCAGGCGCAAGCGGATGGTTTCAGCGCGAACCGAGGGAAGGCTGCGGGCGCGGAACTGCCAGGTCACGGTATTGCCGGCGCCGGCGATTTTAATTGAATCTTCGGCGGTGCGATAATCCTGGCCCGGCGGCAGCGCCGGATCGTCCGGCAGCGTCAGCTTGATTCGAGCGTTGCCGCGCGTGCCGGCCTGGCCGATGTTTTCAACCGTCGCGCGCACCGTCACCAGCGTGTTGAGGCCGACAATGCCGTCGGCTCGCGCCGATAGCGGCTCGGTGATCGCGCCGGTCAAAACCAAGCGCGCCTGCTCGACGGTTTCAACCACAATCCCGCTGCGCTGTTTGGGAATGGCCTGCCCGCTGAACTTGTCGGCGCCGGTCACTTCGACGCGCACGGTGTCTTTGCGGCCAAAGCTCGAGCCGCTCGGCGCCTGCACGGCCCAGCGCACAAACGTTCTGCCGTTCAGCTCATTCAAGTTTTGCAGCAGATTTTGCGTCGTATTAAAACCGGCCGGCAAGCGCAAAACCGCTTCGGTTCTCTCGGCGCGGCGGCCTTCTATTTCCGCCTGCACGACGAATTGCTGGCGCGTGCTCACGATGCCGTCGCTGGCGCCGTTCGGCGAGGTGATCGTCCATTGCAAAACTCGCAAGTACCCCGAGCTGTCGGTACGCACCGGCACGCGGACGAATCGGCGATTCGAAGTGAGCGCCACCGGACTGTTGCTGTTTTCATCGAGCGGCCGCCGCGTGAGCCGGACAGTGAGGGAATCGTTCACCACCGTATTCGGCGCGCGAACCTGCCATTGCGCCTGGCCATTCACCGCGATGATTTTCTCCGCCGCCTCCGCCGTGGTAAATCCGTTCAACAACTCCAGCGTGACTTTCGCAGTATCGATCACCCCGGCGCGACCGATCTTCTGCATCGTCGCGCTGAGCGTGAACGTCTGGCCGAAAGTAAGATTGCCGTTGACGGCGCCTGGCGGCGCGATAATCTGCGCCGTCAAATTCAGCTCGGCGCGCTCGACCGTGATCACGCTGAGGCTGTCCAACCGTTGAACCGGCACGTTGCTGCGATCAACGCCGGTGGCGCGAACAACGAGAAAAGTTGGAATTTCAAAGGCCTCCGCCGGCGCTTGCACATCCCAGGTCACCACATCCTGCAGCACTTGAACCGCCGGCGAACCGACGAGGCGGTACGGCTGCGGCACGCGCAGCTCCGCCGTCGTGTTGCTCAAGTCGCGGCTGAAAGAAAAATCGCCGCTTAAGCGAAAAGTTTGTCCGGAAGAAACCGTGCGATCTTGCGCGCCCGGCGGATCGCTCACGTAAACGCGGTTGATTTTCAAATCCGTCGGCACCACCGTCACCGTCACCGTCGCGGCGGGCCGGCCCAACGCCGCCGGCGCGTCGATGTTCAAATCCTTCGACGGCTTGCTGATCGCCGCCTGCAAATCGACGTTGGTCAGCGCCTGATTCGGGGCGCGAACTTTCCAAACCACCGGCTGATTGACGGTGAAGCGGCGCACGAACGCATTCGGCGCCGGCTGCTCGATGGCAAAACCTGGCGGCAAACTCAACGTGACTTCGCCGCTGTCATTAACCACCGCCTGGCCGGAGTTGGAGACGGCGGCGGTGAAATCAAAAAGCTGATTGCTGCTCAAAATCAGCGACGGCTCGCTGATCGTTGCCGCAACGGAAAGCGCGGCAGGACGCTGCACCAACGCTTGCGCGGTCGAATCAACCGCCCGGCTGATGGTCGCCGGTTGATCGCTCGGCGTCAACGCCGAAATGATCCGCGCGGTGAACGTTTCCGGCTGCGCGCCGGCGGGATTGGAAGTGTCGGCCTGCACCGAAAACGTCACGTTGGCGCTTTCCCGCGTGTTAATAGAACTGATGAGCAGCTCATTGTTGGCAATCGACGAGCGTCCGGTGTTGCTGGTGAGGCGAACCAGAACGTCTTTCACATTCTCGAACGGGCTGATGTTTTGCACCGTCACGTCGACGCCAAAAGTTTGATTGACATTGACAAAGCCCAGCTCGCCGATTTTTCGAATCACCACCGGCGAAGTCGCCAAAATCTGCACGGTCGCCGTCGTGGTCACTTCGATCTGGCCGCTGGCCTCGCCGCTCAACGCGGCGTTGTTGTTTTTATCGCGGCCGCCGAGGCGAACCAACAGCGAGGCCTGGCCGCCGCGCTGCGCGCCGGTGAAAAGAACCGTGTAGCGCACCGTGTCGATTTCGTTGGCCGCCAACGCCAGCGTGCCGTTGCGCCGCAAAACCGAGTCGGCTCTGATCGTGTAATCGATTTGCGGAACGCCGCCGATTTCAACCGTGATATTGGTGTTGCTCGGTTTATTGAGAACGGCCGTGGCGCCGCTGTTGTTGGTGACCACCGCGTAAATATACCACGGCAGCGTTCGCCCGGCTTCGACTTTGGTTTCCGAAGTGAGCACGCGGGTGATCTGCAACCCCGCCGGCCTTTGAATGAAGGCGCGCGCCGTGTCATCGACCGGCGCCGCCGGAATAATCGTCGCGCCGGTGTTGCGGGCTTTGCCGGCGGTCATGCTGGCGCGGAAAATTTCGCCCGCCGGATTCTCGCTGCTGGCGGCGGTAATGTCAAAACTCACCGTTCGCGTCGCGCCGCCGGCAATCGTCGGAATGTCCCGCAGCGCCGGCGTGATGAGTGAAAGCCCGGCGGTGGCGAGATGAACTTGCACGGTGTCGGCGGCTTCCTGCCCGGTGTTTTCAATGGCGACGTCGGCGGTAAACGCTTGCGAGATATTCACAAACGGCAGATTCGGAGCGTTTTTCAACTGCACGGTTTTAACTCGCAGTTTCGCCGAGTCTTGCACCGTCACGAACGTCGCGCCGCCATCTTGCGTGTCGTCAAAACGAATATCGCCGCTGTTCAATTCGAGGCCGCGAACCTGGCCGGTGATGTCGTTGCGGCCGGTGAGGCTGCCGGTCGGCGAAATCGTGAAGCGAATTGCCGCCTCGGCATTGCCGCGCAAAATGCGGCCGCCGCTCAACAGCGTATCGACCGGCGCAATCGTTCCGCCCAAGCTGAGCGCCAGGCGCGTCAGATTATTGGTAAAATCAAGCTGCACATCGCTGCCGCCGCTGTTGCGGACGTTCATATCAACCGTCCACGGCCGGAGCTGATTGCGCGTCACGGTCGCGCGCGAGGCGACGAGATTCAAAATTCTCACGTCGGCGCGGCCCTGCACCACCACGCTGCCGCTGCCGTCCGGCGACGGCTGGATGGGCTGGCCGTTCGATTGATCGGTGACGAAGAGCCGCACTTGCAGCGCCGTGTTGCCGGTCAACGCGCCGGTGCGAGTTACGCCGAACCGCAGCGAATCCGTCGCGCCGGCGTTCAAAATCGCATTGCCGCTGCCCAAGAAAGCCGCCGGCACGCTGAAACCAAAATCAGCCGTGACGTTGATGCCGTTGATCAGTTGCAATCTCACGCTGTCCAAGCGAACGCTGAAGCCGCCGTTGTTGCGCACCGTTGCCGTGATATTCCACGGTTTCGCCATGCCGGCGGTAACGGTGCTTTGGCTGGGATTCACCGACAAAATTTGCACGGCCGCCGGCGCTGCCACTTGCAGCTCATTCGTCGTCACCGGCAAATCCACCGAAAAATCATTGCCGTTTTCCGTGCCGCGCAATTGAATCACCGGCGTATAACTGATCTGCGGCATATTGGCTGGAATCACCGCCGAGGCAAAAGTCAGCGTCGTGTCGCCCGGCGCGATGCTCTTCACCGGATTGTTGGCGTCGAGCGAAGTTTCAAACAAAATCGCGCCGTTGTTGAAACGGAATTTCGTCCGGCTCGCATCGAGCAGCACGGTGGCGCGGTTGGGATCGTTGCGCACGCGCGCGGTGAACGCGTACGCCGTGTTGTTGTTCACGATGTCGGGCAACATGCTGTTGGCAATATACGACACAGCGGGCCGCTGCTGCACTTGCACGAAACTCGCGTTGTCCGCATCCGGAACCAGCGCATCGCTGTTGGATTCCGTCGCCACCACCCTCGCCCACAAAAAGGCGAAACCGTTCTGGCTGCCGGTTGCGCTCACCACAAAGCGCAAGCTGTCGGTCGCGCCCGCCGCGAGATTCGCTGTCGCCGAGCTGAGCCAGCGCGGCGGCTGCAAAGACACGTTGTAATCATTTTGAAACTGCGCGCCGATGCGGAAACGCAAATTCGTCGAATCGGTTTTCAACGCCACGCGGCTGCCGCCGTTGTTGCGCACCGCCACGGTGACGTTCCAGGCATTGGTCTGCCCGACCGACACCGTGGGCTGCGACGGCCGCACGCTGAGAATCTCCAGCGCCGCCGGCGACTGCACCGTCACCGTCGCCGCGCCGGCATTGGAATTCAACAATTGATCACTGTTCAGCTCGACGCCTTTGAGCGTGAGCGAAACCGTTTGATTGCCGAGGCTGCTGCCGGTTTGCGCCACCGTCACGGTCAGCGTGTCGGTTTCGCCGCCGGTCAAAATCGAATCTCTGCTGGCAAACAGCGCCGGTTTGCTGAAAAGATAACCGGCGTTGTTGCCGATGGAAATTTTGAGCGAATCCGGCGACGGATGAAAACGCAAATCCGCCCCGCCGGTATTTTTTACCACGGCCTTCACGAACCAATCCTTGCTCATGTTTTGCGTCACCGTCGCCTGCGAAAGCTGCAACTGCTGAATCGTAAAAACCGCCGGCAACTGCACGGTCACTTCGCCGGTCCCGCCGTCGTTGGTGTTGTCCGTCACGTTTTGATTCGTGGGAATATCGAGGCCTTCGGCGAAACCGGAAATCGTCGCGATGCCGCGCGTCGTGCCGGTGCGCGTGATGCGAAACGTGAGATGCCCGGTGGAATGCCCGGCCAACACCGTTCCGCCTTCATCAAGCCCGGCCGGGAAAACGATGGTGTATTCCGGCGTCGCCTGCTGGTTGCCGATGGTGAAACGGATAAATGTTTTGGCCGGATCGAGATTCAAAGAAATATTCGATGAGCCGGCATTCTCAAGCAGCATGCCCACGCTCCATTCGCGCGTCAAGCTCGTCATCCCGGCAGTGACCCGGCTTTGCGACGCCGTGAGCGAGAGAATGCGAAACGCATTGCCTTCCACCACCGTCCAATTATGCTTCGTCGCAGCGTCAAGATCAGAAAGCAACTGATTGGAATTGGCGTCTTTGCCGTAGGCGCGCGCATCGATCGTTACCAACCCGAGCGTCGCCGCCGCGCCGACATTCACCGTAAACGTGTAATCCGCCGAGGAATTGCCGGGAATCGTCGCCGGCCCGACCGGCAGCGTGATGATGTAATCCGAAGCGGTGATGTCAGCCGCGCCTTTCCGGAAAACCAAACGGACGCTGTCGACGGTCGCCGTGGCGGAATTGGGCAAGCCGGCATTGTTGGAAATGCGCACCGTCACCGTGCGATTGAGCTGTCCCTGCGAAACCGTATCATCCGCCGAAGCCACCGTTTCAATCGTCAGATTCGCCGGGCGCTGCACCGCCCACGAATCGGGTTGCGCCGTGCCGGTGGCGCTCACCACCGTGCTGCCAATCGTTCCCTGCACCGTGCCGCCAAGCGTCACGGTTTCGAGCGCGGCGGTTGATTTGACCGCGACGACAAACGTGAGAATAGTGGTCGAACCGCCGGCTATCGTCACCGGCGCCAGCGGCGGCACGGTGTAATCGCCGGTGCGGTCAAAGGTCCCGGTAAAAATCAATTGCCCGCTGAGATCAGTGACCGGCGCGGCGCTGAGATTGCGCACGAGCATGCTCACCGAAATGCCGGTTTGGCCTTGCGAAACTGTTGTGGGCGAGGTCGTGATGCTCTCGATGCTCAAGCTGCCGAGGCTGATTTGCGTCGAGCCGTTCGCGCCGGCGCCGCTGGCCGTGATGCTGGCGATGCCGCCAGTGGCGCCGGCTTTGAAAATAAAACTCAACCGGCTCGCGGCGTTGGTCGCGATTTGATGGCCGGGAAGCGGCGAGGCATCCGGCGTTTCAATCGTGCCCAGCGGCGGATTGACCGCCACAGTAAACAATTTATTCGCGCCGACGTTGTTGCCGTCCGCATCTTTAATGTCGTCACTGGTGATCGTCGAGGTGGCGTTGCCGTCGGCGGCGAGCGAGCTGGGAACCGGCGTCAGCGTAATATTGCCGACCGGCGCGCCCGGCAAAACCGTGATCGTGCCGGTGCTGTCTTTGATCGACGGCGAGAAAGCGCCGACGATCAGGCCGTTCACCAAGCCGTCGGGATTCGCCAGCGTCGGCGAAAATGTAAACGACGGGCCGGTCGCCGAAACCGCCGGCGTGAGATTGTTCGTGCTCGACCAGCTCACGCTCACCTCGCCGAGATAATTGTTGCCGGCGTCGTAGCCGGCGGCGTGAATCGTAATTTGATCATCCGCCGTGATCGTGGCATTGCCAAACGGCGCGCCGCCGTTTCCTGGAGCGGTGCGCAAAATGATTTTCGCCACGCTGCTGGTGGTGACAGTGATCTCGCCGGTAAAATCTTCGCGAGCGCCGTCAACCGCGCGAATCGTGCCTCTGCCCGCCGTGCCCGCGGTGAATGTCGTCGAGGTGCCGCTTGTTGGCGCCACCGAGCCAATCGCGCTGGGAACCGACCACGTCGCCACGCGGTCGGCGATGTAATTGTCTTTTGCGTCAAACCCGCCGGCATGCACCACCAGCGTCTGGCCTGAGGGAACAGTCAGATCGCCGACTTCCGCCGCCGCGCCGGAAAGGCCGGAAAGAATTTTAATTTTATTCAACGCGCCGGTATTCACCGTGATCGTGCCGGTCTCGTCAAATCCGGCGGTGGCGTGCGTCGCTCGAATCGTGCCGCTCGCTCCCGCCAGCGTCGGCGAGAACGTGAGGCTCGCCGCGCCGGTGGCGGAAACCGCCGGCGCCAACGTGCCGATGCTGATCCAATTCACATTTTGGTCGCCGACGTAGTTCGTGTCGGCGTCGAAACCGGCGGCATGAACTTGCAACACCTGATCGGTGGTCATCGTCCGCGCGCCCAGCTCGGGACTGCTGCCGCTCGGGCCTTCGACGACTTTGATAAACGCCAGCGGCCCGGCGGTAACCGTAATCGTGCCGCTCAAACCGTCCAGCGCCGTGGCGTGATCGGCTTTGATCTGGCCATTGCCGACTTTGCGCGCAGTTAAAATAGTCGAGACGCCACTTGCCGAACTCAAGGCGCCGATGCCGCCGGAGACGGTCCAATTCACCGAAAAATCGCCGAGATAATTTTCATCCGCATCAAAACCGGCGGCGTGAACGACGAACGTTTGGCCGGACACAACCGTCGCGCCGGTCACCTCGCCGCTGTTGCCGCTCGAGCCGGACATCACTTTCACGTGATGCAGCGTTCCGAGTGAAATCGTCAAATTGCCGGTGGTGTCATCCGTAGCCGTGGCGTGATCGGCGATAATCCGCTCGATGCCGGCGCGTGTCGGGTTGAAGATCGTCACCACGCCGGTTGCCGGGCTTACCGTGCCGAGGTTGTTGACGAGGAGCGACCAGGTCACCGGCTCGTCGTTCAAATAGTTGCCGTTGGCGTCGTAGCCGGCGGCGTGAACTGTCAAAGTTCCGTCCGTCGTCATCGAACGCGTCGTCACTTCCGGCCCGTTGCCGGCCGTGCCTTCGACGATTTTAATGAAACTCAAATTGCTGGCGATGACGGTGATCAAGCCGGTGTTGTCATCAATCAGCGTTGAATGATCCGCCGTGATCACGCCGGTGCCGACTTTCGTCGCCGTGAAAGTTGTGGAAATGCCGCTGGTTGGACTCAGCGTGCCGATGCCGCCGCTGACGCTCCACGCCACGCTTTCATCCTGTTTGTAATTGTCGTCGGCGTCAAAGCTGCTGGCGTGAACCACGAGCGTCTGGCCGGTCGAGCGCGTCGCGGTCGTCACTTCCGCGGTGTTGCCGCTGGCGCCGGTTAAAATTTTAATTCTAAACGAAGCGCCGGCGGTCACGGTGATCGTGCCGGAATTGTCGTCGGTGGCGGTCGCGTGATCGGCAGTGATCACGCCCGACCCCGGCGTTCGCGCGTCGAGGGTGGTAAACGTGCCCGTCGTGGTTGACAGCGTGCCAATGCCGACGGTCACACTCCACGTGACCGGCTGATCGCCGAGATAATTTCCCGCGGCGTCGTAACCGGCGGCGTGCACCGTGAGCGTTTGATCGGCGGTCAACGCTTTGGAGCCAAGCTCCGCGCCGTTGCCCGCTTCACCTTCAACTATTTTCACAAAACTCAAATTGCCCGAATTAACCGCGATGATACCGGTGGCATCCTGCCCGAGTGAGGCATGCACGCCCTTGATCACGCCGGTTCCGGCTTTCGTCGCGGTCAGCGTCGTGCCGATGCCCGTCGCCGGGTTCAGCGTGCCGACATTGCCGGTGGCGCTCCACGTGACTGAAACATCCTGAATGCGGTTGTCGTCGGCGTCGAAACTGCTGGCGTGAACCGGCAGGGTTTGGCCGGTGGTCAGCGTCGTGTCGCGGACTTCCGGCGCCGGGCCGCTCAAGCCGAGCAAAACTTTGAGGCGATTTTCCGCGCCCACCGAAACCGTGATGTTGCCGGTCACGTCGTCCGTCGCGGTGGCGTGATCGGCGGCGATTTGACCGACCCCGGGTTTGCGCGCATCGAGCGTGGTGGAAAGGCCGGTCGTGGCGGAGAGCGCGCCGATATTGCTGCCGGTGAGGCTCCACGTCACCACTTGATCGCCGAGATAATTGTTGCTGGCGTCGTAACCCGCGGCGTGCACGGTCAAGTTTTGATCCGTGGTCAAACTTTTCGTTGTCAACTCCGGGCCAGTACCGGCCGGGCCTTCGACGATTTTAATATAACTCAACGCGCCGGCATTGACCACGATGTCGCCGGTGGCGTCGTCAATCAGCGTCGGATGATCGGCGATAATAACACCGGAGCCGGGCGTGGTCGCGGTCAGCGTCGTGCTGATGCCGTTCAGCGCGCTCAAATTTCCAATTCCGCCGGTGACGCGCCAATCAACAGCGACGTCGTCGATGCGATTGTCATCCGCGTCGAAGCGGCTGGCGTGAACCGTGAGCGTAGCGCCGGTGATCAACGTTCGCGTCGTCACTTCGGCAGTCGCGCCGCTGGCCGCGTCCAAAACTTTGACGCGATGCGGCGCGCCGGCGCTCACCGTAAATATGCCGGACAGATCGTCGGTCGCCGTGGCGTGATTGGCGAGAATCTGGCCGGTTCCAGGCGTTTTGAAATCCAACGTGGTGGAAACGCCGGTGGTTGCGGAGAGCGAGCCGATACCGCCGGTCACGCTCCAGGCAACCGAGAAATCGCCGAGATAATTGCCGCTGGCGTCATAGCCGGCCGCGTGCACGGTGATCGTTTGGTCGGTTGTCACCGGGCGGTCGGTCAGCTCCGGGCCGTTGCCGGAAGCGCCTTCGACAATTTTCACAAAATTCAGCGTGCTGGCCTGCACGGTGATCGTGCCGGTGGCGTCGCCGATCAGCGTGTTGTTCACCGCGGTGATGACGCCGGTGCCGACCGTCGTCGCCGAAAACGTGGTGGAAACGCCGGTGGTCGGCGTCAACGCGCCGATGCCGCCGGACACGCTCCAATCCACCGACACGTCGTTGATATAATTATCGTCGCGATCGTAACTGCCGGCGTGCACGATCAGCGTCGCGCCCGTGAGCAAAGTAGGATTGGTGACTTCCGGCGTTTCGCCGGCGGCGGCGGAAAGAATTTTCGCGCGATACGGCGCGCCAACGGCGACGGTAATGTTTCCGGTGACGTCGTCCGTCGCGGTGGCGTGATCGGCGGAGATGACGCCGGCGCCGGGTTTATTCGCTTCGAGCGTCGTGGCAATGCCGGTGGTTGGCGAAAGCGCGCCGATGTTGTTGTTCACGCTCCACGTTACCGGCTCGTCGCCGAGATAATTGCCGCTGGCGTCATAGCCGGCCGCGTGCACGGTCAAAGTTTGATCGGTGGTCAAAGATTTGGTGTTGACTTCCGCGGTGTTGCCGGAAGGGCCATCGACAATTTTTATAAAACTCAACGGGCCCGGCGTCACGGTGATCGTGCCGGTGGCGTCGTCGATTAACGTGGCGTGATCGCCTGTGATGACGCCGGTTCCGGCGGTGGTCGCCGTCAGTCGCGTCGTAATGCCGCTGAGCGGATTGAGCGTGCCGATGCCGCCGCTCACGCTCCACGCCACGCTCACGTCGCCGGTGAAATTGCCGTCGGCGTCGTAACTGCCGGCATGAACGTCAAGCGTTTGACCGGCGGTTAAATTCACGGTTTGGACTTCGGCGGTGTTGCCGCTGGTCTGGCTCAAAACTTTGATGCGACTCGGCGCGCCGAGCGTCACCGTAATCGTGCCGGTGACGTCATCCCCGACGCCGGCGGTCGGATGATCGGCGCTGATCGTGCCGGTTCCCGGCGTGCGCGGGTCGAATGTTGTGGTGACGCCCAAATTGGTGGAGAGCACGCCGATGCCGTCGGTGACGCTCCAATTCACCGAAAAATCGCCGAGATAATTGTTGCTGGCGTCGTAGCCGGCGGCGTGCAGAATCAAAGTTTGATCGGTGGTCAAATTTTTCGTATCGACTTCCAAGCCGTTGCCGGACGAGCCTTCGACAATTTTAACGTAACTCAACGCGCCGGTGGTGACGGTGATGAGGCCGGTGGCGTCGTCGATCAACGTCAAATGATCGGCGATGATCGTGCCGGTGCCGGCGGTGGTGGCGGTGAAGGTCGTGGTGGTTCCGGCGTTCGGCGCGACGCTGCCGATGCCGCCGCTGACAATCCACGACACCGACACGTCGCCGGTATAATTGTCGTCGGCGTCAAAGCTGCCGGCGTGAACCAGCAAGTTGGCGCCGGTCGTCAAAGTCTGCGCGCCGACCTCGGGGGTGTTGCCGTTCGAGCCGGATAAAATTTTCACGCGATGCGGATTGCCGGCATTCACCGTAATCGTGCCGCTCTGGTCATCGGCCACGGTGGCGTGATCGGCGTTGATGACGCCGCTGCCAACCGTCGTCAAATTCAGCCGCGTGCTCGCGCCGGTCGCCGTCGAGAACGTTCCGATGCCGCCGCTGACCGTCCAATTCACCGAGAAATCCCCGAGATAATTATCCGCGGCGTCGTAGCCGGCGGCGTGAACCGTAATCGACTGGTCGGTGGTGACGGTTTTATCGAGCAATTCCGGGCCGTTGCCGCTTTCGCCTTCGACGATGCGAACTTTGGCCAAAGGCCCGGCGGTCACGGTGATCGCGCCGGTGGCGTCGTCGATCAGCGTCAGATGATCGGCGAAGATCGTGCCGGTGCCGACCTTTTGCGCCGTCAACGTGGTCGTGGTGTTAACCGTCGAAGATAGATTGCCGATGCCGCCGGTCACGTTCCAGGTCACGCTCACGTCGGCAATGTAATTGTCGTCGGCGTCAAAACTGCCGGCGTGAACCGGCAGGGTGTTGCCGACTTGCAAAGACGCCGTGTTGACTTCAGCCGTGTTGCCGGTGGTTCCGGACAACACTTTGACGTGATGCGCCACGCCGGTTGACACACTGATTGGCCCGCTGTCGTCGTCGGTCGCGGTGGCATGAGCCGCCGTGATGATGCCGCTGCCCGGCGTCGTCAAAGTCAACGTTGTGCTAGTGCCCGTCGTTGGTGAAAGCGCGCCGATGACGCCGCTTCCGCCCGTCGGGGTGACGCTCCAATTCACGAAAACATCGGAGATATAATTGCCATTCGCGTCGTAGCCCGCCGCATGAACGGTCAGCGTGTTGTCCGTGGTCAAACTCTTGCCGCCCATTTCCGGGCCGTTGCCGCTCGCGCCTTCGACGATCTTGACGAAACTCAGCGCCCCGGCATTGACGGTGATGATGCCAGTGGCGTCATCAAACAACGTCGAATGATCGGCGGTAATGATGCCGGTGCCGGCGGTCGAAGCGGTGAGCGTCGTGCTGACGCCGGAGTTCGGCGACAGACTGCCGATGCCGCCGCTGAGAATCCAGCTCACGCTGACATCGGCGATGCGATTATCGTCGGCGTCAAAGCTGCTGGCGTGAACTTGGAACGTGCTGCCGGCGGTCAAATTTTGCGTCGTCACTTCCGCCGTGTTGCCGCTCGCGCCGCTCAAAACTTTCACATGATGCGCCGCACCGGTAGTAATGGTAATAGTTCCGGTGTCATCGTCTGTGGCTGTGGCATGATTAGCTCTGATCGTCGTCGTGCCGGTTCGGGTGGGATTGAAAGTCGTTGCCGCGCCGGTAGGAAGTGAAAGCAAGCCGGCATTAACGTTGGAAAGACTCCAATTGACAGAGAAATCGCCGAGATAATTGCCGGCGGCGTCATAACCGGCGGCATGAACGGTGAGATTTTGATCGGTGGTCAAGGTTTTTGCGAGAAGCTCCGGGCCGTTGCCGGCGGGACCTTCCACCACTTTGACAAAGCTCAAAGCGCCAGCGGCGACCGAGATGGTCGCGGAAACACCGTCGATCAACGAAGCGTGATCAGCGGTGATCGCGCCGCTGCCCGGCGTCGTCGCCGACAGCGTCGTGCTGATGCCGGTTCCCGGGCTCAGCGTGCCGATGTTGCCGCTCACCGTCCAACTCACCGGCACGTCGCCGGTATAGTTGCCGTCGGCATCGAAACTGCCGGCATGAACCGGCAGCGTCGCGCCGGTGGTCAATGTTTGCGCCGTCACTTCACTGGTGTTGCCGCTGGCGCCGGTCAAAACTTTCACGCGATACGGCGATCCGACATTGACCGTGATCGTTCCGGAAAAACCGTCTGTCACGGTGTTGTGATCGGCCGTGATGACGCCTGCGCCGGGCGTCGTCAAGGTCAATGTCGTGCTCGTGCCGATCGTTGGAAAAACCGTACCGATGCCGTTGGAAACACTCCACGTGACGACCTGATCGCCGACATAATTATCATTGGCATCGTAGCCTGCCGCGTGAACGGTAATCGTGTTGTCGGTGGTAAGCGTCACCGCGCCCAGTTGCGGGCCGTTGCCGCTGGTGCCCTGCACAACTTTGACTTTCGCCAGCGCGCCGGCGCTCACGGTGATATTGCCAGTCGCGTCGTCAATCAAATTCAGATGATCGGCATTGATGACGCCGGTGCCAACCGTTTGCGCCGTCAACGTCGTTGAAACGCCGGTGGCGGCGGAAAGCGAGCCGATGCCGCCGGTCACGGTCCAATTCACCGACACGTCGCTGATATAATTGTCATCCGCGTCGAAGCTGCTCGCATGAACCGGCAGTGTCCCGCCGGCCGTCAAGGCGCTCGTCGTGACTTCAGCCGTCGCCCCGCTCAATCCTGAAAGAATTTTAACGCGATACGGCGCCCCGAGATTGACGGTGATAAAATCCGTGTCATCATCCGTCAAGGTTGCATGATTGGCGTTGATCTTGCCGACGCCCGGCGTTCTGGCATCCAACGTCGTCGTCGTGCCGGTTGTTGGCGAGAGCAAGCCGATGCCGCCGGTCACCGTCCACGTCACCGATTCATCTTGAATATAATTGTTGTCGCTGTCATAACCGGCCGCATGAACGGTCAGCGTTTGATCCGTGGTCATCGTGTGCGCGCCAAATTGCGGCCCGTCGCCGAATGTGCCGGCAACGACAAAAACCTTTGCCAGAGCGCCCGGCACAACGATAATATTCCCGGTCGCGCCGTCAAGCACGCCCGGCGTCGGATGATCGGCGGTAATCTGGCCGTTGCCGACTTTGTTGGCGCTGAAAACCGTCGACACGCCGCTCGCCGCTGAGAGCGAGCCGATGCCGCCGGACACGCTCCAATTCACCGACACATCGCCGCGATAATTGCCGCGCGCGTCGAACCCGCCGGCGTGCATCGACAGCGTTTGGTCGGCGGTCAACGTATTCGCCACAACTTCCGACGTGTTGCCGCCGGCCAAATTCAAAACTTTCACATAAGCCAACGGTCCGACGCCGATGCGGAACGAATCCGAAGGCGCCGAGTCGATCAGCGCGTCGGCATTGGTTAGCGTTTCGACCAGCAACGAATATTTGCCGACAACCGCCGGGTTGATCACGACGGCCATTTTGAAACTTGCCGAATTGCCGGCGGGAACGGGAGCGCCATTTCCGTCGCGGGTCAACGTCACGACCTGGCCTGCAATTACCGGCTCGGCGAAACCGCTGGTGATGCCATCCGGCGGACTAAGGGGCGCTGCCAATGAAACACTTGACACGCCGAAACCAGCCGGAAACGTCAAGCGAATTTTGCCATTATTCTGCAAGCCCGTTCCGCCGGCGCTGGTGATGAAGCTCACCGTATACACCGTGCCGTTGCCGGCGACGGTATCCGAAGGCGTGATTTTAACCTGAGTGAGAGTTTGTCCAAACGAGGGTGCGACGAAAAGCAGCGAGAGCAAAAGAGGCCAGATCAGACGGAGCGCGGTTTGGCGTTCCGTTTTTCGCAAGCACCGCACCAACTTCCATGTGCGAATATGCATGTCTTAATTGACTGAAGTAATGAATTGAACTTCCCGGTTTTTTGGCGTAGCGGCGGTTGTCGGCGCAGCCGGAAGCTGCACGCGAACTTGATGCGAAGCGGAAAGGTTTGCGGGATTGACGATCAATCCGAGCTGAATCGAAACTTTTTTGCCGGGAGGAATTTTCGCGCCCAAACCGGTCCGGCGCAGCAGAACTTCCTGTCCCTTGCGCTCCAGCTTGAAGCCGCCGTTGATCGTGCTCGATCCGGCGATTTCGAGCTGGCTCAGATCAAACGCGGCCGGAAACGTCAAAACGATGGCCGCATTCGGCGCCAACGAGTCCGTGGTGACGAAACTCACTTCGTACAGCGAAGGCTTGCCGGCCTCGGCGCGCAAAGCTTTCACAGCCAGCGAATCCCGGCCCGGATTTTGGGCGGCTGGGGCAGCCGCCGGAATTTTCTGCTGCGACCAAATCGGGCTGAGCGAAGAGATGATAAGAAGAAGGGCTACGCCCGTAGGGGTTAAAGCGGCAATTTTATTGGAAGATAGTTTAGTCATTGTACCCACCTTGGCAATTTCCATCCTGTCAAGTCCTGTTTCAAAATTGTGACGATGTCTCAGGGGGAGACATATTGTTACACTTATTTATCAACAACTTAAAAGGCACGGACTTATGAACTGCAAATGATATACCAACTGCGCCTGCGGTCAATATCCCTTTGACCCAGTTTGGAGCATGGCATGATTGAAGCAAGTTAACGTTTTGTATTTTTATGGAATAAACTGATAAAATTCAGCCAACAAACTCTCATGAAAAAATCTTTCCTGGAAAATGGTGGGGCATTTTTATCGCGCGTTGGGGCAATTGTTGACCGTTTTTGGACAGGGTGACGAGGCGTAAGACGTAAAACGTAAATCGTAAAACGTAAGTTAAGAATTACGTTTCACGTTTTACGCATTACGTTTCAGACTCACTTCAAAAGCGCGCGCAGCAAAATCAGAAAACCCTTGCCGTCGTTTTCAGACAACTTCAAATTCTTTTCGGCGCGCTTGAAGCCCGGATTGATGCGCAGCGCCACGCGAAACTCCTCGAGCGCGCGCAAAAAAAGATTGCGGCATTGGATCAGATACGAAATGCCGAGGCTGTTGTGCAAGTCGGCGTAATCGGGATAATCGCGAATCGCCAGGCGCAAACGCTCGGTGTAATGCTGAATGAACTCATCGTCCTTGCCTTTGCCGCCGTACATGAATTTCAAATAAAACTCGTGCTCGAACGCCAAATCCGCCTCGGGATTGATCTCCTGCCGCAGCGCATTAAGCTCCTGCGTCGCCGCTTCATAAGCATTTTCGTCGATAAGCTGCAGCGCCCGCTCCAGTTGCGGCGTGCGATAAGCCGGAAAGCCTTCCGCCGCGCGCGTCAAATGTTCCTGCGCCACCTTAAGGGAAAAAGCCGCCTCGCGGCTTGGCTCCGCGGTGTGGCTCTGCAGCAAAGTCAAACCATAATGAAAATGCGCCTGAAAAAAATTGGCGTTGATGTCGAGCGCCGTTCGCAGCGCTTCGATCGCCGGCGCAAATTTGCGCTGCTCCAGACAGGCGACGCCGAGGTGATGGTGCAAATCGGCAAAGCGCGGCGCCAACTGCACGCCCTTGCGCAAAACCATCTCGGCATTGGCAAAATCCCCGCGCCGCAAATAAGCATACCCGAGGTTGCAATACACCTCCGGCGAATTCGGCTCCAGCTCGGCGGCCATCTGAAAAAAGGCCACCGAGTCGTCGAGCAGATTTTTGCCCATGAACACCAGGCCGAGCTTCAGGCAGGACATCGGATGCCGCACCTGCCGCACTTTTTCGGCGATGTAAAACAGCAATTCCAGCTCGGCGATCATCTCCTGATGCACGACCTTCAGCTTTTTCGGCAGCGTCGAATTTCTCACCTCCTCGGCGACGCCCACTTCCCGGCGCTCGATCACCCGGCCGCTGTCGAACACATGCGAGAGAATTTTCTCGTTGCTGGCCGAATAGGTGGTTTGCACGTGGAAGCGGTGGCCCCCGACCAACACGTCGTTGTTCAACCCAAGCTGCTGCTGCATGACTACTCCGTCGTTGTTTTGTCCTTTTTCCCGGCTTTTTCAGGTTTTTCTGGCGTCCCTTTTTTGTCGCTGCTTTCCTTTTTAGCAGTATCGCCATCGGCCTTTTTTGCGGAATCGCCGGCGGTTTTATCGGAACTGTTGCCGGTTTTTTTATAATCGGTCAAATAAAAGCCCGAGCCTTTGAAAATCAACCCGGCGCCGCCGTTGATGCGCCGCGACACCTTGCCGCCGCATTCCGGACAAATCTCCACCGGCGCCGCGGTGATGCGCTGAAACTGCTCAAATTCGTGGCCGCATTCGGCGCAGCCGTAATCGTAAGTTGGCATACAACACCTTTTAAAATTTATTTTAAATGATTTAGTTGTCTTTGAAGTATTCGATAAATTTACCTCGTTCATCGAACATCGGCAGCGTCTTGCCTGCATTGATTTCCGCTTCGACGGAAGCAATCAACGCATCCAGCTTGGCCGCATCGGTTGCTGCGAATTGAGCATCCCAAAGGGCCTCGTCAGCAGCAATCACTTCAAAAACCAACATTTTACCCATGTTATCCCAACCATGCCGGCTGCAGCGTTGCATCTGAGCGTTTCAAAACTTTGACCTCGCGATCAATACGCCTCGCCATTCGGGCTTCTGCAACTTCCAGATCGTAACGTGCCTGAAGCCTCAACCACACAACGGCGCTGGTGCCAAAGTAACGCGCCAGACGCATTGCCGTATCGGTTGTCACCGAGCGCTTGCCGTTGACAATCTCACTAATTCTCAGGGCGGATACGCCCAGGTCTTTCGCGACACGGGACGAACTCAATTGCAAAGGTTTCATGAAATCTTCCAACAAAACTTCACCGGGGTGTACAGGGGGAAGCGATCTTTTCATACTCATCACTCAAATTAATGATAATCCTCGATCTCTACATCTGTTGCTTTGCCATCATTCCATTTGAAACAAATTCGCCACTGTTTATTTATGCGAATGCTATATTGACCGGCACGATCACCACCGAGTTTTTCAAGTCGATTTCCGGGTGGCGCAAGTAAATCTCGTAAATCACTTGCATCATCCAAATACACAAGTTTTCGACGCGCCGACTTTTGAATATCTGGCGGCAATTTCCGAGAAGCAATACCATTGAAGATTTTTTCAGCTTCGGCGTCAGCAAAAGATTCAATCATGCCCTCATTTCCCCAAACGACTTCTCCAGCCGCTTCATCGCCTCCTGCAAGGTTTTCATATCCGCCGCGTACGACAGCCGCACGTGCAGCATGCTGCCGAAGGCTTCGCCGGCCACCAGCGCGACGCCGGCCTGCTCCACGAGATACTGGCAAATATCGTTCGGCGTGTTCAGTTTTTTGCCGTTGATTTGCCGGCCAATGAGTCCGGCCACGTTGATGAACAGGTAAAACGCGCCTTTCGGCAGCCGCACCGACAGGCCGGGGATCTTCGACAGCGCCTCGTGTACGAACCGCCGGCGCTCGTCAAATTGCCGGCGCATGTTTTCAACCGCCTCCTGATTGCCTGAAACCGCCGCGAGTCCGGCTTCCTGCGAAACCGAGCACGCGTTTGACGTCGTATGGCTCTGAATTTTGTCCATCGCCTTGACGATCGGCGACGGCGCGGCGGCATAACCCAAGCGCCAGCCGGTCATCGCGTAAGATTTCGAAAACCCGTTCACCAGAATCAGCCGGTCGCGAATCTCTGGAAAGGCGCACAAACTCGTGGTCTCGACGCCGTCATAAATCAATTTAAGATAAATTTCATCAGCAAGCACGTAAAAATTTTGCTGGCGGATAATTTCCACCAAAGCTTTCAACTCGCCGGTGGTATAAACCGTTCCGGTCGGATTCGCCGGGCTGTTCAAAATCAGCAGCTTCGTGCGTTGAGAAATCGCCGCGCGCAAGCGTGCCGGAGTTAATTTGAAATCATCGTGGTCGGGATTGATCACGATCTTCGCGGTCGCGCCGGCCATGCGAATCTGCTCCGGATAGCTCACCCAAAACGGCGCCGGCAAAATCACCTCGTCGCCGGGATTGCAGATCGCCAAAATAGCGTTGAAGATCGACTGTTTCGCGCCGCTGGAAACGATGATTTCGTTCGGCTGATAAACCGCGGCGTACTCTTTTTGCAGGGCCGCGGCAATCGCCTCGCGCAGCGCCAACGTGCCGGCGTTCGGCGTGTATTTGGTTTTGCCTTTTTGAATGGCAGTGATCGCGGCGTTTCTGGCCAGCTCCGGCGTGTCAAAATCCGGCTCGCCGGCGCCGAGATCGATAATGTCTTTGCCTTTGCGCCGCAGCTCGGCCACGAGGCCGGTGAGCGCAACAGTTTGCGACGGCTGAATCCGCGCCGCCAGATGGGATTCTTGGAAGGGTATGGGCATGTTTTACCGGTTGTTGATTCTCTTGTTCTTACTCCTACTCCTACTCTTACTCTTATTCGCCTTGAAAAATTTTGAAGAGCGAGTACGAGTAAGAGTATGAGAAAGAGTAGGATTATGAAATTGGGGTTTATCACTGCTCATGATCTCTATCCCCGTTCGCTTGATATCAAGCACAATCGGCAGTTCTTCTTTCTCAAACTCCTCGGTAGAAAAACAGATTGGCTCCAAATCGACATTATATAGCATAGCGCGATGGAAAATCTCCTGATTAACATTCAGCGAGTTTTTCGAGTTTACCGCCGGCGACACAATAGCCAAATCGATATCTGAATAATCACGGTTTCGTCCTGTCGCATAGGAGCCGAACAAAAATGCTCGATTAACAGGCAAATCCTGTCTCACGCCTTCAAGAAAAGCGCGAATCACTCTAATGGCTTCATCTTTTGTGTAAGCCATATTATCACCTTTTCGGTTTTCGCCAAATATTCCTTGGCTTCAATTTTACCAATGGCTCGCGACAAAGTATCAATAGTTTCTTTATAACGCGCATTCAAATAATAGTTGCTCAGCTTGTCAACAAAAACGTGTGCTTCTTTATCAAATTCATGTAATATACCGGCCAATTCTGCTAACTTGGAGAGGTTGTGAATCGGCTTAATCTCTTTGCCTTGAAATGCCAGCAGCGCTTTTAGAGTTTTCTCAACAGCCTGCTGGCACATGAAAACGACGTAGAGATAACGACCAGTTTTGTTCATTGCCTGCGCGGTATCCCAGTCGTAATTGACTCTGTCCATCCAAACTTTGATCTTTGGAGGCCAATTGTTGGCAAACTTCGTTTTCATTTTTTCAATTTATTGCCATCACCTTATCTACCAAAAATCAGCGCCTGAAGGCGCTACTACGAAAAAAATATTACGCCAGCAGCGCGCAAATACACGCCACATTCACAATATCCTCCTCCGAGCAGCCGCGCGAGAGATCGTTCATCGGCTTGGCGAGGCCTTGGATGATCGGGCCGAGGGCTTGATAACCGGCGAGACGCTGCGTGAGCTTGTAGGCGATGTTGCCGGCGTCGAGATCGGGAAAGATGAGCACGTTGGCTTTTCCGGCAACAGAACTACCTGGTGCTTTGCGGGCGCCGATGGATTCAACCAGCGCGGTGTCGCCTTGCAATTCGCCGTCGAGACTCAAATCCGGTTTTTTCTCGCGCGCGATTTGCGTGGCGCGCTGCACTTTTTCGACTCTCGGATGCTGGCCGCTGCCTTTGGTGGAATACGACAGCATCGCGACATGCGGCGTTTCGCCGGTCAAGCGTTCATGCGTCTGCGCCGAGGAAATCGCGATCTCGGCGAGCTGTTCGGGAGTCGGGTCGGGAACGACGGCGCAATCGGCAAAGGTCAGTACGCTATTTTCGGGACTGACCATCTCGAACGTGCTCGAAACAACCGAGAAGCCGGGGGCGACGCCGATGAGCTGCAGCGCGGCCCGCAACACCTCGCCGGTGGTGTGCACCGATCCGGCGACGGCGCCGTCGGCGCGGCCGGCGCGAACCAAGGCCGCGGCGTAATAAAGCGGCTGGCTCATCGTTTCCGCCGCCTGCCTTTCCTTGACGCCTTTATCCTGCCGAAGCTGAAAATAAAACGAGGCATATTCGGCAAAAGAGCTGTCGTGCAGCGGCGGGACGATTTCGACACCGGAGACATTGCCTCCCAATTTTCGAGCCGCTTTGGCGATGGCTTCGCGGTCGCCGACCAAAACCGGCGCGAGCAAACGTTCGTTGACAATTTGGAAAACTGCCCGCAAAACCCGCGGCTCTTCGGCTTCCGGAAAAACAATGCGTTTGAGCCGGGTTTTGGCACGAGCGCGGATTTGCTGGATGAAGGCCATATTTTATTATGCTAAAGCAAATTTAAAATTTAAAATTTTCAATTTAAAATTTTATTTCGTACGCGACGCCACCTTTAGCTTGATCAGCGTCTCGACTTCCGGCGGCACGAAGCGGCTCACGTCGCCGCCGAACATCGCCAGCTCTTTGACGATCGTGGAATTTAAATAGGTGTACTTTTCATGCGGCATCAAAAACACAGTGACGATGCCGTCGGAAATTTTTCGGTTGACCAGCGCCATTTGAAACTCGTATTCAAAATCCGAAATCGCGCGCAGGCCGCGGATGATGGCGCAGGCGCCGAGCCGCTGCGCGTAGTCCACCAGCAAACCGGTGAAACTGTCGATGCGCACGTTGCTGAAATTTTGTGTGACTTGGCGAATCATGGCCACCCGTTCTTCAACGGAAAAGAGCGGATTTTTGGCGGGATTGGTGGTCACGCCGATGGTTACGATGTCAAAGAGCGTGGTGGCGCGCTCGATGATGTCGAGATGGCCGTTGGTAATGGGATCGAACGTGCCGGGATAAATGACGTGGCGCATCGTCAATTCACCTCATAAAAGTGCAAGGCGGTTTCTCCGATCACGCGGCGCAAATAACAGCGCAAGCGGCCGCTGGCGGGTTTCAACTCTTGGCGCGCGGTTTCTTCCAGAACGGCGACGGCGCCGGGATTCAGCAAGCGGCTTTTCGACAAAGCCTCGAGCAGGCGCTCGGCATGCCCTAAATTGTAAGGCGGATCGGCAAACAGAAGATCGTAGGAGGGCCGGCCTTCCGCCGCTTCGGCGCGCGCTAAAAAAGCAAACGCATCCTGAACGATCACTTGCGCATGATCTTCGAGATGCGTATGGCTCAAATTCCGGCGGATAATTTCCGCGACGCGCCGGCTTTTTTCGACGAAATCGGCTTGACCAGCGCCGCGGCTCAGCGCTTCGATGCCCAAAGCGCCGGAGCCGGCAAATAGATCGAGCGCGACCGCGCCGCTGACTTTGCCCTGAAGCAGATCGAACAAAATCGTGCGCGTCCGATCACTCGTGGGCCGGGTCCATAGACCACGCGGCGCCTGGAGCAGATGTCCCTTGCGCGTCCCTGCGATTACCCGCATGCAGATTCATACAGCCAAGTGCTATTCAACGAAATCAAACAACAACACCACATTCAATTGGGCGCTGCTTGGTGATTTACGATCGGCCGGGCTGACGATGATTTTGGACATGGAAATATTCGGTCCGGTATCGGCGAGACTGCGAAGAAAATCAAACGCGCCGCTTTTGCGGCCGGAAAAATTCGCCTGCACCGGCGTGCGCGTGCCGCCGTCACCGGCATAAGCTTTTCCGGCTTCGTACAACGTCGAACGCAGGCCGTTGTCGGCGCCGAGTTTTTTCAGCCAGGTGGAAAATTCGGTGAAGCTCATGCGGCGTTGGCCCTGCGGGCCCATCATCGCCGCCTGCTCGCTCACGCGCCCCAAAACCAGAACATTGTTCATCGCGCCGCCGTTGCCCGCGGGAAGCTTTGAAACCGTGCGCAATTCTTGCGGCGAGGCGTTGCGCTGCATGGCTTGCGTCACTTCATTGATCGCTTCCGGCGACGGCGCCAAAAATTGCACGAGAAAACTGTTATTGTTCCCCGAATAAGAAATCAGCGCAAAATCATTGTCGCCGCTGAAGGCTTGGCCCAGCGCGCCGACGGTGTACGCGCCGATGCGCGTCGTGCTTAACACGCTGCCGGCTACCGGGGACATCGTCTCGGTTCCGCTCGTCGCAGCCGGGGGATTCTCAGTTGTCGCAAAAGCCGGCGTCGAATCAGCCGTTGTTCCAACCTCGCCGGTGGCGGGAAGCGAATCGCTGGGGGTTGACAAGCCAAAGTCGGCGCCGGGGTCGGTAGCTGTATCTTGTTGGCCGGTTCTAAAAAGCATCAAATAAATGGCAACGACCGCGGCGACAAACAGCACTCCGGCCAGCAAGTAGGCGGTCAACCGGGAAGAGCCGGATTTGGCGCTGGCATTCATCGCCAGCGGGCGCGTCGAATAACCGCCGCCGGCCATGGCTTCACGCGAATACGGGCTTGGCGGCGGTTCGCTGATAAACGGTGCGGCATTTTCTTCGTCAGCCGTGTCGTCAAGATCGAGATTGACGGTCTGGGTGAAACTTTCCTCCGGCTGGCGTTCCTCACGGTTTTCCTCCTCACCCATGAGATTGATGTCAACCATTCGCCTTCTCCACACAAAAATGAAAACAGATGATCATAGTCCTTTTAACGCGGCGCCGACCGGAATGACAAAAGTTTCCGGCTGCGACGGCACGATGGCCTCGCCGCCGGCGCTGGCAATTTTTATTTTCTTAAACGGGTTGGCGCGATCGATCCGAACGTTATGGGTATTTTGCAGCGTTTCGACGATGCTGTCGGTGACGCCGTCGCCGTACAAATGAATCGCGCGCATGTCTTCGACGCTTTTGCCCAATTTATAATCGATGATGATGCGGCGGAGTTCTTTCGAAATCTGGCGCGCCCAATGATCCTCGTCGCGCCGGGCGGCCCCGGCCGGTTCGTCGCCGTGAAAATCCATGTCGTGCGCAAGATAAAAATTTGTCCCGCGCATGATCGAAAATTGCAAGCCCTCTTTGCGGACATCGATGAGCGCGACAAATTCTTTTTCGCCCAGGTCATAATTGCCCGCCAAAACGCGCTGCGCGGCAAACACGTCCACGTCGATGGCGCGCAGTTGCAGATCGGTGTTTTGGAAAATCTCTTTGAGATATTCGATCACCAGGCGCCGGGCAACGACGACGACGGCCTGGGTGAAATCCTTGCTGTCATCGGCCGCCAGCGGCTCAAAAGCGACGATGTATTGTTCCAACGGATTGATCATGCACTGCTCCACTTCCCAGCGCATGTGATCTTTGAGGCGCTCGCCCTGCAAATTCACGTCGATTGGAATCTTCTTGATCGTCACCAGATTGGAATCGAGAATAAACACGCCGGAGGAAACCTGAAAATCCGCCGTCTCGTACAGCCGGTTGATATCCTCGGCATAACGGCGAATCAGGGTGCGGTCTTGCAGAGAGGCAACATTAAGTGCGGTACGAACCCGTCCCTGGGAAAGTCGAGAGATGCGAGATTCGCCCGCCGCCTTGGTGACCTCGACCATGCGCAGCGCGGTATCGCGAATGCTGATGCCGACCATTCCATTAGTAGCGGCAAATGACATAAACTGCCCTCACCTTTCAGGCGTAGCCTTACACAGAAGGTCTATAGTCGATCACGGCCTTGACACCCAGCTTTTTTCGCCGCGGTCAATGTGGCCGTGATTAGAAATTTTCAACGCCCCGATGCGAGATTTAAAAAAATCCGCCTGCGCCCGCCGGACATCGGTTGAATCGATGGGACAAGCGATGCTGGCGCCACCATCAACCAGCGCGATTTTAAAAGAATCCTGAACCGTCGGGCACCACCGCAGCGAGTCCAACGCCGCCGGGGCTGCCGCCAGCTTGTCCAGCGCCTCGCGCCAGCAAACGTCCATCATGGCAAAATTTTCCAACGCCTCTTTTGACGAGGCGCGCGCCAAACTTGGGTTGCCGACGGCGGTCAACATGCGCCGGACGACTTCCATTTTAAAAAAATAATCTTTGCGCGTGATAATGTTCAAGCCGCGCTCAAAAGCCGCCACCGGCATGTTCGGCATGGCGGCCATGCGTTCCCGAACTGCCTCCAAAACCTGGCGGGCGCGGCGGCTGCCTTCGATCACCCGGTCTTCCAAACGATCAACCGAATCAATGATCGCCGGGTTAGCAGTGGCAGCAATTAGCGTTCCTATAAGAGTATCGGCAAACGCCTGAATTTGCTGAAGGCTATCCAGCGTCTTTTGAACTTTGCGCAGCGGCTGAACGACAAGCGAATCAAGCCGGCTCAGGTAACGCTGATCAGATTGGATGAACTTGACGGCGGCAGCCGAGCTGGCGGTGAAACGATCATTGAAATTTCGATATTGTAATTCGGCGTTATAGAGATCAGCCATCCGCTCGCGGCAAAGCGCCTGATGCGCGGCTTCGTCCTCCCAAATTTTTTTGGGATAAACGATGGCGACAACCAGCGCCGCCGCCAACACGGCGATCAATATTTTATAAAGAATCGAGCCTTTGCCGTACCGATCCACAGCCATCGTTATCACAAATCATTTATTCCTACTCCTACTCCTTATTAAAAGCGAGTAAGAGTAAGAGTAGGAGTATTACGAATTATCTAATCACCAGTAGCGGCGCTAACTTCTCATACGTCTTAACCCCAATGCCTTTGACTTTGCGCAAGTCCTGCAACTTTTTGAACGCGCCGTTGGCCTCGCGATACTCGACAATTCGTTTTGCCATCACCGGGCCGATTCCCGGAAGCCGCACCAGATCGTTAATAGTCGCGGCGTTCAAATCAAGCCGCACGGACGAGGCGCGTTCAGTCGCGCCGCGTTCGCTGAACGATGCCGGCGCAAGAATACTATCGCCCGGCAAACTGCGCGCAAACTCTTCAAACACGGCCACCGTTGCCGGACTCACCGCCGGCAGCGGCTGGTTTTGGCGGTACCACCAGAGCAAGGTTCCCAAGCCAAAGGTCGACAGCAGAACCAGAATCGCGCGTTGCTCCGGCTGCGTAAACCCCCGCATCACCTACCTCCTCGGTTGGCCAATTAAAGGCCTACCGGCCAAAGTTTTTCAAAACAGCGCTTCTTTAATTTTAGAAAAAAATCCGCGTTCGCTCTGCGGCGGCTTGACGCCGTCGGTTTCGGCCAATTGCAGAAACAATTCTTTCTCTTTCAGCGAAAGCTTGCTGGGCATCCACACGACGACGCGCACGAGCTGGTCGCCGCTGCCGTAGCCGTTTAAATGCGGGATGCCTTTGCCGCGCATACGCAAAATTTTTCCCGACTGCGTTCCCGGCGCGACGTCCAATTTGGCCTTGCCGTTGAGCGTCGGCACCTCCACCACATCGCCCAACACCGCCTGTGGAATGCTGAGCGGCAAATCGTAAAGAATATCGTCGCCGTGCCGCTCGAAATATTCGTGCTCTTTCTCTTCGACGACCACGAGCAGATCGCCGGCTGGCCCGCCGCGCGGACCGGCATTGCCTTCGCCGCGCACGGTCAAATAATTTCCCGCGGCAACGCCGGCCGGTATATCGACGGCGATCACCTTGTCGCCTTCGATGCGGCCTTCGCCGCGGCAATCCGGACACGGATTCTTGACGATACGGCCTTCGCCGCGGCATTGATGGCACGTGCTCACATTGATAAATTGGCCAAAGAACGAGCGCGAAACCTGCCGCACTTCACCGGTGCCGCGGCAGGTCGGGCAAATCGCCTCCTGGCTGCCGCGGGCGCTGCCCGTGCCCGCGCATGAGTCACACTTCAGATATTTGTGCAGCTTGATTTTTTTGTTGACGCCGTTGGCCGCTTCTTCCAGCGTCAATTTCAAAGGTATTTGCAGATCATTGCCGCGCTGCTTCATCTCGCGCGTGCGGCCGCCGCCGGCTTGGCCGAAAAATTCGCCGAAGATGCCTTCCGACATGAACGTCCGCAGCGCATCAGCCAGGTCGAACTCAAAATCGCGCACGGTTTCAAAACCGCCGCTGCCGCGCAGCCCGGCGTGGCCGAAGCGGTCGTAACGGTCGCGCTTGTCGCGGTCGCGCAAAATTTCGTAAGCCTCCGCCGCTTCCTTGAAGCGCTCTTCCGCCGTGTGATCGCCGGCATTGCGGTCGGGATGATATTGCATCGCCAGCTTGCGATAGGCTTTTTTGATTTCCTCTTCCGAAGCCTCCCGCCTCACGCCGAGAACTTCGTAGTAATCGCGTTTCGCCATAAAAAAATTTCTGCCGCTCAACCGCTGACAATGACTTTCGCGGGTCTGAGCACTTTGTCAAGCAACAAGTATCCTTTTGTCGTTTCCTGCACCACGAGATTGGGGGCTTTGCCTTCGACCGGCATCTGCATCAAGGCCTCGTGCCGGTTCGGATCGAAATTCTGGCCGACGGCTTCCATCGCCGTCACGCCGTGATTTTGCAAAATTTTTAACATGTTTTGGTAAATCAGGCGCGCGCCGGCTGCCAAGGACTCATAATCTTTCGCCTCATCGCTCACGCCGAAAAAACGCTCGAGATCATCCACCACCGGCAGCAACTGCGCCAGAACGCCGGCGACCCGGCTCTCGACGCGATTGGAAAATTCCCTTTCGAGGCGCTTGCGAAAATTCTCCATCTCCGCCGCCAGGCGCAAATGCCGGTCTTTCTGCTCGGCGTTTTGCAAAACCAATTTGGCATATTCATCACGGAGCTTGTCGAACTCCTTTTCTTTATCTTCCAGCTCTTTCAGCAACGCCCGGCGGCGAAAATCCATTCGCCCTTTCTTCGGCTTGCCGATTTCGGCCACGGCGCCCGCGCCGTTATGATGGTCATCCGGAAAATCGCCAGCCTCCGCGCTTTCCGCTGCTTCGCCCTCGGCTTCGATCACGAGATTCGCGGCCGCCGCCGTTTCCGCGGGCGCAACCGCATTTTCCTCTGTTTCGTCGGAATGATTGGTGTCGATGGTTTGTTTGTCGTTTGGCATGATCCTGGTCAATTTAAGCTCCTCATCCTACGGACGCAGTTCCACCGGCGTCGTCTGATTTTTTTCCAAAACCTCGGTCAGAATTTTCGCCATGTAATCCACCAGCGCCACCATTTTGGAGTAACGGATGCGCGTCGGACCGAGCACGCCCAGCGTGCCGCTGATATGTCCAAGGTTATACGAAGCCGTGATCAAACTGCAATGCTTGATCAGCTCGTCGCGATTTTCATCGCCGATGGTAATCGAAATTTTTTGCGAATTATCGCCCTGCTCGAAAAGATGAATCAAAATCTCGCGGTTTTCCAGCAAGTTCAAAACTTTCGCCAACTGTTGATGATCGGTAAACTCCGGCTGGCTGACGATATTGTTCGTCCCGCCGAAGTGCAACCCGCGCCGGCCGTCTTCGCTGAACAGCAAATCCGCCGAGCCGACGATTCGTTCGATCAATTCCGGGTTGGCGTCGCCGGCGTGCCGCATGCGGTGCTCCAGCGAGTGTTTGATCTCCTGCAAGCTCAAGCCCTGCAGCCGCTCGTTGATGACGCGCGCGGTTTTCTCCAACACCTCGCGCGACACCTCCGCCGTCACTTCCATCACAATCGTCCGCACCAAGCCGGATTTGATCGTGAGCGCCATCAACACCTTTTTTTCAGCAATCGGCACCAGCTCGATTTTCTCGAAAATGCCCTGGTAAAATCGCGGCGACAGCACGACGCCGAGCTGGCTGGAAACCCGCGCCAGCACCTGCGATGCCGCGTCGAGAATCGTATCGACGCCCAGCGAGTCGCGGCGCAACAGCTCGAGAATATGCTGTTTCTCCGGCTCGGAAAGGGTTTCGACCAGCATCAGGGAATCGACGTAAAAGCGATAGCCCTTGTCGGTCGGCACGCGCCCGGCCGAAGTGTGCGGCTGGGCGACGTAGCCCATTTCTTCCAAATCCATCATCACATTGCGGATGGTGGCGGCGCTCATGTCCATGCCGCTTTTTTTGGACAAATACCGCGAGCCGATCGGAACGGCGCTGCGCACAAAACTTTCCACGATGGAGTTCAAAATCAGGCGCTCGCGTTCACTCAGTTTTTCCGCCGAAAGTCCCATCGCAATAATTTTTAAAAAATTTAAACACCTTTCCGAGCTTGTTAGAACAATAAATTAAGATACTACTTTTGTTCGGGCTTGTCAAGAAAAATTCTGGCGCGGCGGCGAAGAGATGTCAATAAAAACATAATCTTTGCGCAGATCGCTCCGTCTTCCCGTCTTAATTTTATTCTGTACCTTCTTAAACTGCTTTTTGCGCTATTTCATGAAAAAGAAAAGCCTCTTGACACCGGCGAGCGTCAAAAGGCTTTTGAATTTTTAAACAAAAATACGGCGCGCAGGTTTACGAAATAAAACGCAACTGCAATGACGGCGCCGGCATTTTCTCCGAGGCTTCAATCCGGTCGAGCAGGCCGTGCAAGCCGTCGCGAAACGGCGCCAGCGCCAAACCGGCAAAATCCGGCGGGGCGGCGTCCAATTTGATCAGTGCGTTGTGCAGATGCTTGAGCGCGCCGTGCCGGATGCCGCGCCGCAATTGATGATGCGCCGCGGCGGCTTGAATCAGGCCTTGAATAAAAAAACGCCACGGCTCGGGATGGCGCCGCCAGATTTTTTCCCAGGCCTCGTGCGAATCCCAATATTTTCCGGCGTTGAACAGCGCCATGCCTTCGGCAAGATCGGCGCGATCTTCCTCACTCAGCCGCGGCGTGAGCTGCTGCCGGTCGACGTTTGGGGGCGGCGTCAGCCGGTACCGGCTCGACGATTTCGCCGAGGACGCTGCGGATGGTCCACTCTTCGGCTTTGCGGTAGCCTTCATCAAAATCCAACATCTCAATGGTTAGCCACGGACAATACTTCGCGCACAGCGTGCAGCCGATGCAGCGCGGCAAATCCACTTCCACCAGCCGGTGCACGGTGGGATTCATCGGGTCCGGCCCGGGGACGATTAAAATGCAATCGGCCGGACAAAAATCGATACACACTTGGCAACCGGTGCAACCGGATTGATCGATCACCGCCAGTTGCTTGGGCCGCCGGGTTTTGCGCAATTGAATGGGTTTATCGTACTTGGGGTCTTTCAACGCCATGCCAATCTCCTCTGCACAGTTCCGAGTTCATAAGCGCCAACCTGCCGCGATTTTGAGATTTCAATTTATTCAAAAGCTGCGCGAAAAGCAACTTGTTTTTTTGTTAGTAAAGAAATCAGTATGACAGATGAACTGGCCGGTCGCTTAACGCTGAACTCCATAGAGAAATCCAACAACCTTAAGTGGCCGGCCAGTAATTTCACATGATCCACGCTTGAATTTTTTTGCCGGCGATTTTGTGCTCGCGGACGGCGTAACGCTTGCGCTTGGTTTTGCGCCGGTCAAAGACAAGAAGATAACCGTGCTCCAGGCTCTCGCTGTCGAGATATTTTGCCAACTGTTCCATGCCTTCCTCGTACTTGCGTTCGCCGTACCACAACTTCAACTCGATCACTTCCTTTTGGCGGCCATAGCAGCAAACCACGTCGATGCGGCCTTCGCCGGATTGCACTTCTTTGAAGGTCCACCCCTTGCCATTGACGAGAAGATCAAGATAGCTGAAAAAAAGAAGCTGCGCCATGGCCTCTTTGAAGCTGGGATGTTTGACAAGCGCGCCGCCTTTTGTTTTCATGAAAGCTTGAAATTTTTCCAATACCCGGCTGAAATCAAGCCGGCCGCTTTCGTCCTCGAACCGGTGGCCTTCGACAAGCTCTTCGACAATGAGGTTTTTAAGCTCTCGCTCGAAGTGCTGGTAAAGCACTTGCGCATAAATAAGGTTCGCGATGGCCAGCCGCTGGTCTTTTTCGGCAAAAAGTCCGTAGCGCACGCCAAGATCGATATCATCATCCTGAATGTTGAATCGGTATCGCCGGCCGATCAACAAATTTCGCACAATCGGAAAGAGATTCGGTTTTTGGGCATTGTGAAAAAGGCTGTCAAAATTAGCGTTGCGTGAGGCAATCAGCTTTTGTAGGGCGGCCTCGGCGTGATCCGGCGCGATCTTTTTTTGTCGATCCGGCACGATGGTTTCAACCAGCGTTTTCGCCAAAACCGAAACAAGCCAGGGATGGCCGCTGGTGACGTGATGGATACGCGTCAAAACCTTCTCATCAAACTCCTGACCGGTGGCATTCGTGTGTTGCAGGTAATATTGGCGAATATTTTCAAGGCTGAACGGCGGCAGCTCGTAATCGACGGCGATGTTGAACGGCGAGGTGGAACCGAGCGCCTGGGTTTTATCGCGATATTTTGTTTTGAGATTCTTGATGTCATGCACGCCGGCGAGGCCGACGGCGTGAGGCGCCGGTTTGCGGCTGCGCTGCAAATACATTTCCCGCAAGCCGGCCAGAAAGCCGATCACCACCGTTTCCGGCACGGCGTCGATCTCGTCAATCAATAAAATCAGTTTTCGGTTTTGGCAAATTTCAGCCAACCAATCGAAAAAATCAAGCCGGCTTTTTATCGTCGTTGCAGGTTCAGCCGGAAATCCAAGGAAGAGATTCAACTCTGCGCCAATGAACCGGCTGGCCTCAGTATAAAATTCCGTTTCGGTAATATCGGGACGCTGCACAAAATGCGCAAATGAAATCAGCGCCGGCGCATATTCGCCGGTTTCCCGCAAATGCTGCGCAAAAAAATTCAACAACGTGGTTTTGCCAAATTGTCGCGGCCGATTGATGATGAAATAAGCTCTTTCTTCGACCAGCGCCAACAATCGCCGAATTCGCGGCGCCAGGTCAACGTAATAATGCTCTTCCGGAATGATGCTGCCGGTGATGTTGAACTTTCGCAGCGCGGAATTTTTTTCCTTGCTTTCGAGCATGCTTAAAATTAGCCAAAAAGACGCCGAAAGTCAAATAGATTTATTGCACCACAATTAGCTTCCGCGTCGCGGAAAAATTAGGCGCGTGAAGCTGATAAAAATACACGCCGGCCGGCACCGCGAGGCCGCGCCGGTCGCGGCCATCCCATTGCACGGTGTAGCGGCCGCGGTTTTGAAAATTCCGCACGAGCACGGCCACTTCCTGGCCGAGCAAATTGAAAATGCGCAAACTCACCGGCCCCGGCTCGGCCACATTATAACGAATCTCCGTCGCCGGCGCGGCGTTTCTGGCAAATGGATTGGGCGCATTCTGCGCCAGCTCGAATTGCAGCGGCAGCGGCTCGGCGCGTGAATCATCAACCGCCGTCGTCAAATACGCGCCGCGCGCCGCGTTCGCGTTGGTTTTCAAATCCGCCAGATTCGTCCCCCCCAAAACCGCAAACGCGACCGTCACGCTTTTGCCGGCGGCAATATTGAATGGACCGAAGCTCAACAATTGCGACCAGTCATTCGGCTGATCGCTGGCGAGAACCTGAAATCCTTCGTTGAGAAATTGATATTTGACCGCCTCGGTGAATCTGTTCTCCCAAACAAAGTCGGGATTTTTGACGGCGCGGTAGCTTCTGGCAGTTGCCGGAAACACGGCGGTGATGCCGTAATACGCGCTGCCGTCGGCCCACTCATAACCAAGCTGCGTCGCGGCATCCCAGCCGGCATGATTTTGCGTCGACTCGTTGATATCCCAATCCAAATAAAAGCCGGCAAACAAATTGTTGATCGCCTGCGCCGTCGGATTGTTGATGGTGAATTCCAAAATCACAAAATCATTCCACGGCTCGTTCGCCCAGACAAAAGCCTTTTGATCGACGACGACGCCAAGCGGATTGTCGGCGGCGCTGTCATTAAAACGCGCCGTCGCTTCCAGCGTGGCTTTTCTGCCGGGCTGAATGTTCAGCTCGCCGCCGGCGGCGGTGACAAAATCATAGCGATCATACGTGCTGTTCCCATAAGAGACATCGCTCACGCGATTGGCGGCGGCGCCTAAAATCAAACCGGCATGATAAAGCCCCGACCGGCTGCCGATAGGAAACTGAAAACCGCGGCCGATCTGCCCGCCGCCGCTGCTTTGGGCATAATCTTCAAAACCGAGCGCGCCAAAGCTGGTGAGGGTGGTGGCGACATTGCCAACCGCCAAATCGCCATAAAGCGGGCGAATAACCGTCGTGAAGCCCTGCCAGTCGCTGTATCCGCTCGCCGAAAAATTCACGTAAAACGTCACGAAATGATTCGCCGGAACATTGGCGGCGATGCGGAATCGAAGCGTTCCCGCCGCCGTCACCGTCTCGTCCCGGTTTATCGCGCCAACGTTCAAAGTCGCGTTCGTCACAGTAATAAAAGCGCTGTTTTCAGTCAGCGAAAGGTTGAGATTGTTTACCGGCTCCAGAAAGTTGGTCAAGGTCACCGTGACGGAAATTTCTTCGTTAGGTTCAAAGACACCGTCGCCATCCCCAACGACTTCGCGCAGAGAAAAATTGGCCAGGCGCACCGCCGGCGTTTTGAAAGTCGGGGACACGGCGCGTTGCGCGTTGACCCGGCCATAGCCGAGCTGCCGGGCAAACTGCGATTGATTCAGGTTGTCGATGTTGTCCGCAGCCAGACGGACCTGTTCGGCGATGGCCGCCGGTTTCCAATCTTTGTGAACGGATTTAACCAACGCCGCGATGGCGGCGGCGATCGGCGAGGAAAACGACGTGCCGGTGCCATACGTGTAAGTCGTGGGCTGCCAGGTTCCGTAAATATTATTCCCGGGCGCAGACACATCGACCCAATAACCGTAGCTCGAGTAACCGGCTCGGCGATCACTGTTGTCGGTTGCGGCAACCGATAAAACATTACGATAAGCCGCCGGATAGAAAAGCGCGTTGCCGGCGCCGTTGCCCGCAGCGGCGACGACGAGCGCGCCAAGCTGCGTGGCATAATCGATCAAATCCTGCTCGGTCTGGCTGTAAGCGCCGCCGCCCCAACTGCAGTTGATCACGTCGGCGCCATTTTCGGCGGCATATTGAATGCCTCTAAAACCGTAAACAATGAAAGGCCCGCCATCACCGCGCAGATCATTGCGGCTGACTTTGACCGGCATGATTTTGCAATTGAAACCAACGCCGGCCACGCCCAAACGATTGTCCGTGACCGCGGAGGCGGTGCCGGCAACGAGCGTGCCGTGATCGGGGGCATCTTCGCGCGGATCGTTGTCCGGCGTTCCGTTGAGACCGCCAAAATCCCAGCCGCGAATATCGTCGATATAGCCGTTGCGATCGTCGTCAATGCCGTTGCCGGGAATCTCCTTGTGGTTTCGCCAAATATTTGCCCGGAGATCTTCGTGCTGCCAATCGACGCCGCTGTCAATGATGCCGATGACGACGCTGGTATCACCTTTGGTGATGTCCCAGGCCTCGCGCGCCTTGATGAGGTTAAAATGCTGCTGGAAGTTGATCGCCAGATCGTTCGGATCATAAACCAGCTTGCGCAAATAAACCGGCTCGGCGTAAACGACGCCGCCCTGTTGGCCAAGAAGCTGCGCCACTTTCATGACGTTGACCGGCTGGCCAAAACTGATTTCGTAAATCGTGCTCAAATCGATGGTAACCGCATTTTTGCGCGGCAAATTTGGGTGCGGCGCGAACATCTGTTCGGCTGCCACCGCGCCGAAGCCGGATAAAATCTCCGCCACCGGCGCCGGCATCGCATAAGCTTGCAGCGCCCCGTGTTTCGGCCCGGCGATGCGGCCGGTTGCAAATTTTACAATCACCCGATCCGGCAAATAAGTCGCAGAATGCGATGAGCTGGTTTCTTTCGCATACGTTGTCGCAAAGGAAATGAGCATGAGAAATACGAAAAGGAAATTTTTCCGATTGGGCAGTCCATGAAAACACGGCATAATAACCTCCTGATCAAAGAGACCGTCGAAATTTCGAGCGTTGAAATGCGCGCAGGCACATTTGTTGATGGTGAAGTAATCAATTTATCACTCTGCGCCTAAAAAGCAAACAAATTTTATGCCGGGTTGTTTTTACAGACCGGTCCATGACTATGAAACCGCTAATAAACGCGAATATACGCTAATTTTTTATTCGCGTTTATTAGCGTTCATTCGCGGTTGAGATATGGGTCGGCCAGTTTCCGAGGAAATTTTACTTGCAATTTATAAGGAAAAGCTTAAACTATCTTTAATGAATGTGATCGACTTGCGCAGCGACACCGTCACCCGGCCAACGCCCGCAATGCGCCGCGCCATGGCTGAGGCCGAGGTCGGCGACGATGTGTTTGGCGAAGACCCGACGGTCAATCGCCTGCAAGAAATGGTGGCAGAAATTCTTGGCGCCGAGGCCGCCCTGTTTGTCGCCAGCGGCACGATGGGCAATGAAATCTGCATTCGCTGCCACACGCAGCCGGGCGAAGAGATTATTTGCGAAGCCGGTTCACATTTTTTGCATTACGAAGCCGGGGCGATGGCGGCGTTGAGCGGCGCGCTAGCCCGCGCCATCGCGGGGAATCGCGGGGTTATCACCGCTTCACAAATCGAAGCAGCGCTGCGCAGCGACATTTATTACTATCCGCGCAGCCGTTTGATTGCGCTGGAAAATACGCACAATCTCGCCGGCGGAACTATTTTCCATTTGGAGGAGATGCGGCGGATTCACCAACTCGCCCGCAGCCGCGGCCTGGCGATGCATCTGGACGGCGCACGGTTGTGGAACGCCAGCGCCGCGTCCGGCATCGCGCCGCGAGAGTACGCCCGTCAGTTTGATTCGATTTCGGTTTGTTTCTCAAAAGGCTTGGGCGCGCCGATTGGCTCGGCGATTGCCGGCACGAAGGAGTTTATTGCGCGGGCGCGGCGCATTCGCAAAATGTTCGGCGGCGGCATGAGGCAGGCCGGCATCATCGCGGCGGGGGCGATTTACGGCCTGCAACATCATCGCGAGCGCCTGGCCGAAGATCATGCCAACGCGCGGCGTTTGGCCGAGGCGCTGCACGGGCGCGGCGGGATCGATATCGATCTCGACGCCGTGCAAACCAACATTGTCATCATCAACATCGCCAAAACCAAACTCGGCGTCGCCGCGGCGGTTGAAGCCCTAAAAAAAGAAAACGTTCTCGTTGTGGAATTTGGCGCGACCACTTTGCGCGCGGTGACACATCTCGAGGTCAGCGCCGGCGACATTGAACGCGCCATCGCGGTTTTTTATAAAATTTTTTGACGTGAAAACATTCCGAAGAAAAAAAGTTTTCTTCAGCATCATGGTGATGGCCTTGGGCGTGTTCCCGGCGCGCAGCCAGGATTCACCAACCCGCCGGGCCAACGCGCAGAATTTAGTCATCGGCTTGCTCACCGGCCAGACCGATTACCGCGAGGTGAGCATCACGACGGGCGAGGGCACATTCCGCGTTTTCGGCCAAGGCAATTCGCGGCCGTTCGAGATGCTCGAGGCGACGCCGGACAAGCTGGTGATTGCGTTCAAGCCGCACGGCGCCGAACCTTTAACCGCTGCCCGCCGGCCGCAGAAAATTGTCTATCAATTTTTCCGCACCGAGCGCAGCTTGATCTCCGCCATCATCTTGGATGAAGTTGATTATGCGTTGTTCGAGAGCGAAGCCGTCGCCGCGGAAATCGCCAACACCACGCGCAATTATCGCATCCTGCCCTTGCCGGCGCCCGCCAATTTCATGGAAATGATTTGCTACAATCTCAAACACCCGATTTTGCGCGAGCGCGCCGTGCGCCAGGCGCTGTCGTATGCCATCCGCCGCGAAGATCTCAAGCGCCGTTTCTTCGCCACCACCGGCGCCGACATCGGCGTGGCGCCGTTTTCCGATGACAGCCGCTACTTTCCGCCCGGCATCAATGAATATGATTACAATCCCAAACGCGCGGTCGAATTGCTGAAAACCGCCGGCTGGCTGGAAACCAATCGCGACGGCGTGCTCGTTCGCAGCGGCGAGCCGCTGAGCTTCCGTATTTTTTACGACGAAAGCACGCAATTAAAAGAAGACGTGATCCGGCAAATCAAGATCAGTTGGAATCAAATCAACGTCAACGCCATTCCGATCCCGTTGAGTTTCAGCGAAATGCAGGAACGCCTGCGCAGCGGCAGCTACGACGCGGTGCTCTTGCGCCATCGGTTCGAGGAAACGCTTCCCAGCCTGGAAGATTTTTTCAGCCCCGGCTTTCTCAATTACGACAGCCCGAGCTTGCAGCGCGCCATGGGCAATGCGAAAAGATTTCAAGGCACCGAGGCGTTTCGCGCCAACATGCAGCGCATTTTGCTGATCATCAACCAGGATCAGCCGGTCAGCTTTCTCTATCATCCGTGGCAGACCTGGCACGTCATCAATCTGGTTAAATTCGATAATTTCTTTGACCGCGGCGGCAAGCTGAAATTGTATCAGGAATGGCAGCTTCGGCAGCGGCCGCCGCAATGAGAAAATGCTTTTATTCCCCCGCCGATCGAAGAACCCCGCAGATAAAGCCATCGGTGGGATTATTCAATCTGTGGGAAAATTCGCTTAGCTTGCAAAGAATCCCAGTTTGCTGAATCTTCTCGCCATGTTCGTATGCCTCTTGACAGCATAAAAATCCGCTACCGGCTGTTTACCCGCCTGTTGATCTCCCACATTTTGCTCGTTTCGATTCCGCTGCTGATCACCGGGCGAGTGTTGACGAACACGGCGCAGACTGCTATCGAGCAAACGATTCTGGAGCGGAACCTGGAATTTGCCCGGCGTTCGGCCGGCACGATCACCGCGACGCTGGGCAAGGCGCGCGAAATTTTGCGCTTCACCGCCCAAATTCCCGACCTCACGCGCATGGGGCGGATGGGGCAGGATTTGATGATCAACAACATGGTGGCGCAATTTGCCATCTTCAAGCGGCTTTCCATCATCGACCGCGACGGCAACGTCATCAGCTCCACCGCCTTCGGCAATTTGGGGCTTAATCTGGGAAGCAACGGCCTGTTGCCGACGATTTTGCAAAACCAGCCGTACAATTCCGAAGTTTATCTCTCGCCGGAGAAGCTGCCCACCATGGAAATCGCCGAGCCAATCGTCTTCCGCGACGAAGTCATCGGCGCGTTGTGGGGCGAAGTCGATCTAAAAGCCATTTGGGACGTGGTGGACAGCAACGCCATCGGCGAGAGCGGCGAGGCGTTTATTTTTAATCCCGCCAAAGCGGGACACTTCATTGCGCATTCCAACCGGAGAATGGTTTTGGAACGTGGCCAGTTCGATGAGCATGACATCATCGACAGCGTGGCCGCCGGGCGCAATAACCATAAAATTTATCGCAACCGGCACGGCGTGGAAATGATCGCGGCCTACGCGCCGATTCCGCAGGAGCAGTGGGGGACGGTGATTCAGCAGCCGACCAGCGAGGCGTTTGCGCCCGCAAAAAAAATGCAATGGCAAATTTTTCTTTTGGTTTTCGTCAGCGCTTTTATCGCCTCGCTCATTGCGGCGATGTACACCCGCCAAATCGTGCAGCCGGTCAACAGCCTGGTGTCGGGAATCGAGCGCATTGCCACCGGCGATTTGCGCCATCGCATCAAGCCGATGGGCCACGACGAGATCAGCCGCCTGGCGAAAAACATCAACATGATGGCCAGCCGGTTGTACGAATTTCAACGCCAGCTCAAACGCAGCGAGCGCCTGGAAACATTGAACAAGCTGGCTTCGGTGCTGTCGCACGAAATTCGCAATCCGCTCAATTCGATGGTCATCAACATGCAGCTCATGCGGCGCGAGTTTAACAAAATGCAGCTCGACGCCGGCAAGCTGGAGCACTATCATCAAATTGTCAATTCGGAAATCGGCCGGGTCGAATCACTCTTGAGCAATTTTCTGCTCATTGCCAAACCGCCGAAATTGGAAAAAACCCCGCAGCGCCTGAGCGCGTTGTTGGACGATCTCGTCAAAGCGGAGCTGCCGAATGCGCTGACCAGGGGCATTCGAGTCGAGCGCAATTACAAACGCCCCGGCCTGGTCGTCGAAGTCGACGCCCCAAAGCTTTACCAGGTTTTTCTCAATATTTTTTTGAATGCGATGCAAGCCATGCCCGGCGGCGGCCGGCTGCTGATCGGATTGGATAAAGTTGAATCCACCGCGAGTGATGAGGACGGCGCAACCCCCGAAGACGCCGCCGGAACGGTTTACGCCACTGTCTCGTTTCAGGATAGCGGCAAGGGCATTTCCGGCAGCGATCTCGGCAAAATTTTCGACTTTTATTACACCACCAAGGAGCAGGGCACCGGCATCGGTTTGTCTTTTGCGCAACAAATCGTGGAAGAGCACGGCGGCCGGATTCAGGTTAAAAGCGAGCTCGACAAAGGCACGGAATTTATTGTACTTTTGCCTATGCAAAAATAAAAGAAAAAATTTTGTCAAAACTCTTGACAAAACAATTCAGAAGCATTATATTGCAGCTTGTCCAGAAATTGAGGTTTTATTGTGACAGGTTGAAGTGATTTTTTGTTCACAAGTAAAAATCAGTTTAAAACTGCCAATAAAATCTTTTGTTTTGAAATTTAGGTTTGTATCTCTCCACGGCGTCCACGCTTGAAGTTATTGAAGTTAACAAGAGGAGGGACACTGGAACTTTCTACCTATTTTTCAGTATCTATAATTAACCATGATGCTGGACAGGCATTTTCTGTCTCTATCCAATTAAAAAACAGGAGCGCAGAATCGCCAGAACTTTAATTAGAAAGGGGTAGAGAGATGGTCAGAGTGACGGTTGGAGAGCACGAATCAATAGACCGCGCTATTATGCGCTTTAAGAGGAAATGCGATCGAGCTCGTGTTTTGCGGGATTTCAAAAAATCCACGTATTACATCAAACCCAGCCAGCGCCGTCGCATTCGCAGAGAAAAAGCCATACGGCGCGCAAATCGAATTTTAATGCAGCAAGTTGAGTAAATGGCAATGAGTCAAGTTGAGTTAGGGCTTGGTGTGGAAAAGCAAATGGCCAAAAAACGTAAAACCACCGACAATCGCACGAAGCAGTCCATCGAAAAGTATCTCGAAGAGATTGGCGGCTATTCCCCGCTGGCGCCGGAAGAAGAAGTCGAGCTGGCGCGCCAGATTCGCAAAAGCAATTCGAGAGCGTTGGACAAGCTGGTGAAAGCCAATCTTCGCTTCGTGATCAGCGTGGCAAAAGAATATCAAGGTCAAGGCCTGCCGTTGCAGGATTTGATTAGCGAGGGCAATTTGGGCTTGATCAAGGCCGCGCAGCGTTTCGACGAGACGCGTGGTTTCAAGTTCATCTCCTACGCCGTGTGGTGGATTCGCCAGTCGATCCTGCAGGCGTTGGCGGAGCAGAGCCGCGTCGTGCGTCTGCCGTTGAACCGCGTCGGCGCCATCAACAAAGTCGGCCGCGCGCTCGAAGAGCTGGAGAAAAAGTACGGCCGCGAGCCGAGCATGGAAGAAATCGCCGACAAGATGGAGATGACGGCGTACGAAGTTGCCGATGTGTTGAAAACTTCGGCGCGCCATCTTTCGCTCGACGAGCCGTTCAAAGAAGACGAAGGCAACAGCCTGCTCGACATTTTGGAGAGCGACCGTTACGCGCCGCCCGATGATACGTTGATGCAGGAATCTTTGCAAGTGGAGATCGACAAGGTGCTATCGACGCTGAAGCCGAGAGAGGCGGAAATCATCCGGCTCTATTTCGGCCTGGACGGCGACCGGCCGTTGACGCTCGAAGAAATCGGCGAGCATTTCAAGCTCACCCGCGAGCGCGTCCGCCAGATCAAAGAGAAAGCGCTGCGCCGGCTGCGGCATCGTTCGCGCCTGGAGCCGCTGCGCAAGTATCTGGGTTGAGCCTGCGGCCGTAGGCCGACAATCCGAAAAAAATTAAGCCCTCATTCGATTAAATTCGGATGAGGGCTTTTTGTTTGAAACGACTTTCCAAACACTCTCAGCGATTGCCGCATCTCGATTCAGCCTTTGATAATCTTATAGACTTCCTCGATCTGGGGTTCCGCCTTAATTCCCAATTCCATCAAAATCGGCGCGAGTGTTTTGCCGAAATTTTCGAGCGACTGCGGCGAGTCAAACACGTCGATGACCTGCAGATTGTCGCGGGAGCCGAAGCTCACGTGGTGCAAGCGGCCCGGCGGGGCGCCCGCGCCCGCGGTTTCCAAACGCTTCAAAACCTTATCGTACTTTTCCGCCGTCATGTTGGATACGCTGAATTTGGCCACGATAGCCATAAACACCTCCGCTGGTTAAAGATTGGCGTCAAAAACTGAACTGACAAAAATAACAAGAAAAACGCGCTTTTGTCAACAAAAAACTTTAAAAGCCAAAATTCTGTCTTTCGGCAAACTTTTCGCTAACAAACAAAACGCCGCTTGCTCGAGTTATCGAAACCAAGCGGCGTCTCGTTTTAATGCGCAAAACGTTATGCGTAACGTCTCTGTAGCTTTATAACTACTACGCTGTTACCATAGTTTTTGTAGTCCCGGCCCCCAACGGGCGTAGCCTTGTGGGCCGCTGTCGAAGCCAATACATTCGCGGTTGCAACAATGCCCCACAAATTTAGGGGGCAAGACTACGAAATTAAAGTAACACTGCACTACTCTTTCTCGCACTCTTACTTTACCCGCTTTAGATAATTTCCCAACGGCGAGTAAGAGTACGAGTAGAAGTAAGAGCATCCAGGCTACGCCCGTAGGGATCAAGCATCCAGCATCCTGGTCACTTGACAAACAACATCTCACTATAAACCGGCAACGGCCAATGATCGTCCGGCAGCGCCTTTTCCAGCTTGACGGCGACGGCCCGCACTGCGTTCATCGCCGGCAGAACTTTGTCGCGCATGTGATAGGCTTTCTCATGCACGGTATCGCCGCCGAGATCGGCGTTCACTTCCAACAAACGATCGAGCACCGATTTGAATTCATCGACCAGGTTGCTCACCTCGCTCAACGTCTTCGCCACGCCGGCCGGATGCACGCCGCCCTGCTTCATCGCATTGACTGTCGTCGCCAGATCGTGCAAATAGCGAATCGCTGCCGGCAAGATCATCGTCTGCGCCATCATTGCCGAGGTTTCGGCTTCGATGTTCACGGTTTTGAAATACTGATCGAAGAAAATCTCCGCGCGCGCTTCCAGCTCGCGCTCGTTGAGCACGTGATATTTCTCGAACACCTTCATGGTCTTCGGATCGTGCAGGCGCTCGACCGCATCGAGAGTATTGCGCAAATTAAACAGGCCGCGCTTCTCGGCTTCCTGGTGCCATTCGGCGGTGTAATTATCGCCGTTGAAAATGATGCGCTTGTGCTTGCCGATGACATCTTTCAAAACCGCGTGCAGCGCCTGCTCAAACGGCATTTTCGCTTTCAACTTCGCTTCGACCGCTCCGGCCAATTCATCGATCGCCGCCGCGACAATCGTATTGAGCACGGTGTTCGGAAACGAAATCGACTGGCTGGCGCCGACGGCGCGAAACTCGAATTTGTTGCCGGTAAACGCAAACGGCGAAGTGCGGTTGCGGTCGCCGGCGTGGCGCGGCAGATGCGGCAGAACCGGCGTGCCGAGGCCAAGCAGGTCTTTTGACTTGCTGCTCTCCGGTTTGCCTTTTTCGATTTGCTCGAAAATATCCGTCAATTGCTCACCAAGAAAAATCGAAATAATCGCCGGCGGCGCTTCGTTGGCGCCAAGGCGATGATCGTTCGCCGCCGAGGCCACGCTGGCGCGCAGCAAATCCTGATAATCGTCCACGGCCTTGATTACGGCGGCGCAGAAAAAGAGAAATTGCATATTGTCGTGCGGCGTCTCGCCCGGCTCCAGCAAATTCATGCCGGTGTCCGTCGCCATTGACCAATTGTTGTGCTTGCCGCTGCCGTTGATGCCCGCGAACGGCTTTTCGTGCAGCAGGCAAACCAGGCCGTATTTGCGCGCGGTGTTTTTCATGATCTGCATCATGATTTGCTGATGATCCGCCGCGATATTGCTGTTCTCAAAAATCGGCGCAAATTCGTATTGCCCCGGCGCGACCTCGTTGTGCCGCGTTTTAATCGGCACGCCGAGCCGATAAAGCTGATATTCGACGTCCGTCATGTACGCCAGCGCGCGCTCCGAAATCGAGCCGAAGTAATGATCTTCCAGCTCCTGGCCGCGCGGCGGCTTCGCGCCAAACAGCGTGCGGCCGGTCGTCACCAAATCCGGCCGGCGGTAGAAAAATTCCTCGTCGATGAGAAAATATTCCTGCTCCGAGCCGACGGTCGTATAAACTTTATGCACGTTCTTCACGTCGAACAGCGCCAGCGCCCGCAGCGCCTGCTGATTGAGCGCCTCCATCGAGCGCAGCAGCGGCGTCTTGTGATCGATCGCCTCGCCCGTCCACGAGGCGAACGCCGTCGGAATGCACAGCGTCGCGCCGTGATGGTTTTTCATAATGAACGCCGGCGAAGTCGGATCCCACGCGGTGTAGCCGCGCGCCTCGAACGTGGCGCGAATCCCGCCGCTCGGAAACGACGACGCATCCGGCTCGCCTTGAGTCAAATCCTTGCCGGAGAATTTGGCCACCGCGCCGCCGCCAACGTTCGGCGTGACGAAGCTGTCGTGCTTCTCGGCGGTGAGCCCGGTCAACGGTTGGAACCAATGCGTGAAATGCGTCGCGCCGTGTTCCACCGCCCACTCTTTCATGGCCAGCGCCACCACGTCGGCGAGCTTCGGATCGAGCGGCTGCCCTTTGTCGATGGTAGCCAGCAACGACTGAAAAACTTCTTTGGGAAGTTTTTCGCGCATGATGTCCATGTTAAAGGTATGTTCGCCGAAAATCGAGTTAATATCTGCTGTGAGTTGCTGGGGCGTGCCGCGCACCGACCAGCTTTTGGCCGCCGCCAAGACATCGTGACGATGTGAAGAATATTTGGACATCATGAATCCTCCTAAAAAGGTTTGTTGCGTGCGTCAAATCCTGGTGCCATCATCCATCAACCATTCTCCAGGCGCAGGTGTTTGAAGCGGTTTTTTAGTTTATTCCGGCTTAAAACCGGTAAGCTAAAAATATAGAACAAAAATCGTATTAAGCAAGAAAAATTTTACTTTTTTTAATCACAACCTAAATTATTTACGCCATAAAACCAATGTGCAATACAAGGCATTTATTGATATCTACCCCGGCTTTGTATCATAAGGTTAAATAGGCCATCCACTTGATTTGAACAATTGTAGGGAAAATCCTGCGAAAGTCATGGGGTTATTTGCTCATCACCGCTTGCCCTCGGCGGTCTTGAAATGAAAATTGGGATCTTTTGCCTGGTGATATTCTCGAATCCGCTTACAAATGCGCTCCATTTCGTCCGGCGCAAAATCATCGCGATAGATGCAGCGAAAGGCTTCGACGAGCAGTTCGATGGGATCTATATTGGGATTTTCTCTCCGAATGGCGCTCATGATACGGTTTTTGACGCTATTCCAAAGACGAAATCCATGCATTAATCGCTCGCTCTCTGTCTTGGCGCGCCATAGTCGAAGCAAGACCTCGCGAGTTTCCGGACGAGTATCCTCAGCGTAGATCATAATAGCGCTTCCAGTTCTTTTCGCAAGTTGAAACGATCAATCCACATCCAGATATAATGCCAATCCATTTTGTTTTTTTGCATGCCCAAAACGTTTTTCAAATCAGCGAGCTGTAGATCGGATTTTGTTTCGACGTAAGTTCGCAATTTTGAGATCGTGTAATCTTCCGGTGTGACAAACCAAGTCTCTTTATCTTCAACCATGATCAAACGTCGCCGGCCAAATTCGGCCTGCGCAAATGGATCGGGCTTTATGGGCACCAAATCCACTTTCGCCGCCGTGGCGAGATAGATGGCGTTGAAAGGATAATGCCGCCGCAAGGAATCTTGTATGGCCTCACGCGAATTGATATAGAAGTCGCCTTCGAAAGCCGCAATCAGCTTGTCGATATCGTTTTCGCTGATTTTGATCACGATATCGACGTCGTTAGTCGAGCGCGGCGCCATGTAGCTGTTGGCCGCAACCGAGCCTGCCACCATGTACGGAATATTGCAGCGCTCCAGCCGTTCAACCACGATTTTGAGCAGCGCGTGCTGCTCGTCCAGACCGAGGGCATTCATATTGAACCAATTTGTTTTCAGAAGGACTAAAAAAGCATATCAAAAAAAGCCGGGAAAGTCAAGCAGAAAATCCGGCAAAACGCTTGACTTTCGCCGAAAAAAATTTATCTTGTAATTCGTTGCGCGAAGACGGCGCCTGATGAGTTTTGACGCTCAAGTTCGGCAATGTTTCATTCACCTCATCATGTCATTCCGCAGGAATCTTTTTTAAAACGAGCGCAGAGCTGGATTGAAAAAAGATTCTTCCAGAATGACATTTGCCCGGTGTGATATTTATATTGCCAATTTTGGTTGTCAAAGTTAATAAGGCAAAAACCCCCAAAACTCGGTTTCAATAAAAAAACGGAAAAACTCATGGACAAGCTGACGATTGACGATATCGATCTCAAAGAAAAGCGCGTGCTGATGCGCGTGGATTTTAACGTGCCCATTGAAAACGGCAAAGTCACCGACGACACCCGCATCCGCGCGGCGTTGCCGACGATACAAAAAATTTTGCAGAGCAACGCCAAGCTCATTCTCATGTCGCACCTCGGCCGCCCCAAGAGCGGCCCGGAAGCGAAATACTCTCTCATGCCGGCGGCGACGCGATTGACCGAGCTGCTGGGCCGCGACGTGGAAATGGCGCCGGATTGCGCCGGCAGCGACGTCGAAGCGATGGTCAATTCGCGGCAGCCCGGCCAGGTGTTGATGCTGGAAAATGTGCGTTTTCATCAAGAAGAAGAAAAGAACGATCCGGAATTTGCCAAGCAATTGGCGGCGTTGGGCGAGGTGTACGTGAACGACGCCTTCGGCTCGGCGCATCGCGCCCACGCCTCGACCGAAGGCGTCGCGAAGATTCTTAAAACCGCGGCGGTGGCAGGCTATTTGATGAAAGCCGAATTAACCGCGCTGGGCAAACTCCTCACCGGCGCGCCATTGCCGTTCGCCGTCATTCTCGGCGGCGCGAAAGTGTCGGATAAAATCCCGCTCATCAAAAATCTCGTCACCCGCGCCTCGCATCTGCTCATCGGCGGCGGCATGGCGTACACCTTTCTCAAGGCGCAGGGCCGCGAGATCGGCAGGTCGCTTCTCGAAGCGGAACATGTGGTGACGGCCGCCAACCTGATGACCGTCGTGGCGTATTCCAATCCCCGCAAGCCGGTGAAGATGGAATTGCCGGTGGATCACGTCATCGCCTCGACCATCGACGGCGCCGACGCGGCGGAGCATCCGCAGGCCGATATTCCGGCAGACAAGCTGGCCGGCGACATCGGGCCGCAGACGATCAAAAATTTCAGCATGATCCTGGCGCAGGCGAAAACCGTGTTGTGGAACGGCCCGATGGGCATTTTTGAAAAAGAGCCGTTCGCCAAAGGCACGATGGCGATGGCGGCGGCGGTTGCGGAGGCCACGGGCCGCGGCGCGTTCACCGTGGTCGGCGGCGGCGACAGCGTGGCCGCGCTGTCGAAGTCCGGTCTCGCCGACAAGATTTCCCACGTCTCCACCGGCGGCGGCGCCTCGCTGGAGTTTCTCGGCGGCCAAGCTCTGCCCGGCGTCGAGGCGCTCACCAAAGCGCCGAAGAAGGCGTGAGGTTTTTGTTAACCTGAATTATTCATAAACCACCAAGACACGAAGACACTAAGTTTTTTCTTTGTGCCTTCGTGGTAAAATCTGTGAATAATCCAGGTTAAAAGCTTAGGCAAAATTTTTCTTGACAAAGATGTGATTTTTTGCTAATATGGAACACCCAATTCATGGGCGGTTGCCCGGAGTAGTTTAAAAACAATGCAGTAGGGGAAAACAATGGCGTCACAAGTGTACAGGCATGTGGCGAAGAAGCCCAAATCCCACAGGCGTCGGTCTTGCCGGCTTGATATATTCAAGTTGGCGGGCAAGGCTGCGCCGGTGAGGTTTGGGCTTTTTTTTGTTTGGCGTGGTGCGCAAGCCGGGAGGGCAAGGAGCAAAAAATGTCCAATAGTAGAAACATTGGTACCAAAAGTTTCTACTATTAGAAACTTCCGCGCCGCCGTGCCGAAAAATGTCTAATAGTAGACATTTTGACCTCGCAAAAAAATGGCTACTATTAGAAACATTTAGCGAAAAAGTTTCTACTGTTGGAAAAATGGCTAATAGTAGAAACCTGGAAAATCGAGGGCTTGGCAAGTGAATAAAGTGTTGTCCGCGAAATCGACAGAAGTTCGTTGTAAATAACAAAGTACGGAGTAGACTTGGACAAGAGATCTCGACAGGAAAGTAAAATATCGGGAAGATGGGCGACTCGACAGAGAAGTAAACTATCGTGCAATGCCGAAAGATCGTTTCTCGGCAAAGAATGAAATATCTTGCTTGAACGGAACGATTCGTGAAGATTGCCGAAGTTGGTTTGCTCCAGAAATAACTCACGGAATATACAAATTAATCGTTGAGAGCAATCATAAAATCTCTTTTGTAAACCCAATTCACTCAGGAGGTACAATTATGGCATATATAAATGTTGAAGTGTGGGATGCTACCGGAAATCAGAAGGGTACAGTTGAAGTTCCCAATGATGTGCCAGTGAATCGAATATTAGCCGTCTTGATTGAAAAATTAAATATGCCTAGAAATAGTCCAGATGGACAATTGTTAAGCTATAAATTCCATCATCATGCTACTAAAAGACAGCTTTTAGACGAACAAACGCTTAATGACGCGGGCGTGAATAATGGTGATATTGTTCGCTTACAAGCAGAAATTACGGCGGGGGTTGATTATGGCAGATGATAATACTGTTCGTGTTGATCCCGCTTTGGAAGATAATGACCGCTTTGCAAGATTCAAATTAATCAACTGGTGGGAACAAGATAAGCTACGAAAAGCTAAAGTCCTCGTTATTGGCGCAGGTGCATTGGGTAATGAAATTTTAAAAAATCTAGCTCTCCTTGGGGTCGGAAATATATTCGTTATTGATATGGACACCATCGAAAATTCCAACTTATCGCGGACGATCCTTTTTCGAGAAAGCGATAATGGTCATAGTAAGGCTGAAGTGGCGGCAAAGGCCATAAAAAATATTTATCCTGAAACAAACGTTCAATGGTTCACTGGCAATGTTATTTATGATTTGGGAATGGGAGTTTATGAATGGGCCGATCTGGTTATTGCAGGGCTTGATAACCGCGAGGCTCGCCTTACCGTAAATCGCAATTGTTGGAAGACAAATACGCCTTGGATAGACGGCGCCATAGAACAATTGAATGGAGTTGTTCGGGTTTTTGTCCCACCGCATGGCGCATGTTATGAATGTACGATGGGCAAAATCGATTGGGAAATATTAAAAGCCAGGAGAGCTTGTAATTTATTGACCAGAGACGAAATGCTTTTGGGAAAAGTTCCGACCACACCGACTTCCGCCTCGGTGATAGCCGGTATCCAATGTCAGGAAGCGGTTAAACTTCTGCATGGCCTTGAGGTACTGGAGAGCAAAGGTTACATATTTAATGGACTAACTCACGATTCATACACCATCAACTACCAAAGAAAAGACGATTGCTTGAGCCATGAAACGTATGAGCCGGTACAGAAACTTAACAGAGGTGTGGCAGAAGCCACGCTTGCTAAATTATTGCAGGAAGTAAAAAGCAAGCTTGGAGATGAGGCAATAATAGAATTTAATGCTGAAATTTTGCATGAACTGGTATGCACAAACTGCGGTAATAAAGAAATTGTTTTGAAATCTTTGGGCAGGATTTCAGAACGCGATGCAAAATGCCCTTCTTGCGGCAGCACACGCAACGCAAACACACTGCATAGTATCGATGGAAGTGAACCTTTTATGGACAAAACCTTTGCCGATGTCGGAGTACCATCCTTTGATATTATCGTTGGACGTGAAAATATGAATCAAATTTTTCTTGAATTTGATCGAGATGCTCCAACCGTGTTAGGGCCGCTTTTTCAAAGCAATTGAATCATTAGATAGGGTAAAATGTATGAATACAAAAGCACCGGATATCTCAGATATCAAGCTTGAAGAACTTCAAGAACACACATTCCCTTCATCAAAAGAATTTCGTATAACGATTTCTGATCAAGCATACGAGTTTATGTATAAGCATGCCAAAGCGAATACCGAAATAGAAGTTTGCGGCGTGCTCATTGGAGAAATTTATAAAGATAAACAAGGTGCATTTCTTGAGATCACAAATGCAATTCGAGGAGAGCACGCGATTAATCAGGGGGTGGAAGTGACTTTCACTCACGAAACGTGGGCTTATATTCATGAGGAGAAGGATTCAAAATATCCGGACAAGCGAATCGTTGGATGGTATCACACGCATCCGCGTTTTGGTATCTTTTTGTCTCCGCAAGATATGTTTATTCATGAAAATTTTTTTAATCAGCCTTGGCAGGTGGCCTTTGTAATTGATCCGATATCGGAAGATGAAGGCTTTTTTGTATGGCACAATGGAAAGGCGACTCGTATCGAACAGTATTGGGTAGGAGGAAGCAAGAAAGCACTTGTCGGTGATCTCGCTGGCCCAAGAGCAAAGAAAACAGATGACTTGAATGAGGGTACTGGTGCCGTGATTAAACAGAACGAGCCAAGGCCTCAATCAACTCGTATGTTTATCGCTTTGATGATATTGTCAGCTTTTTTGCTTGTTTATCTCATCAGAATGGATTTTGGTTTTAGAAACTTATTATTTTCCCACGAAAGAAATTTGCTGAACTTTTTTCAGAAACCAACTCAGACACATGCCGAAAAAAACTACGTCGAAATAATAAAGAGTGCATTATCTCAAGATAGTGAATTGGCCGGTCTTGACATAAAGATTAGACAAGAGAATAACTATATTTTGTGCTCTGGCGAAGCTTATACCTGGTATCAAAAGGAGAGAATTGAAAAAGTTGTGGGTTCAATTGAGGGTGTGGCATTAGTCGATTTGCAGGGGATTGTTGTGACGCATCAATACATGACAAACCCAGGTGACAATTTGAGCACAATTGCCGCAAAGGTTTATGGTGATCCAGCAAAGTGGCCGGATATAGTCAAAGCGAATCAACAGCAATTAACTGATCCGAACATGCTCAAACCGTCCACGCGGTTAATTATACCTGAGAATTTTAAGTAAAGCGTATTGCAGGAATGTCTCTGAAAGAGGGATCCTATGAATGAAGAAAATAAAATAAAAGTTAGTTACGACGACCTTAAAGATCCTAAGGTCGACGAAATCATCGCGCGCGAGACACGCTCTAAAGCGGATATAGAAGCAAACGCTCGAGCCTCAAAAGCAGAGAAACGTCGGTTTTTCAATAGAAGATGGCTTCAATTCGCTGTGGTTGTCTTAATGGGCGCCTTTATATTTTGGGGCATAGTTAAAGTCTTTGACAAGATTGTTAGTCCGAAAGATAGAAACATCGAAATTGGTAACTTGCAATACGTTCTCTCCAAAGAAGCACAAAAATATCTTGAGATTTTAGCCACTTCCGACTATGAGAAAACGCGATCTGTTATCATCATTCAAGAGCCTCACTATAATTTAGGGCAGCAATACAATCTCTATAAAGGGTTGGAGGTTTTCTTTAAGGACAATCCAGCACTAATAAGCAAAACGATTTTCCTGTCGGAAGGTTTGCCTGCAAAACAAGCTCTATCCGTTGCTCCACTGGTTGAGGTTGAACCGCATCCTAGTTATGAGACCATCAAAGACGTCCTTAGCAGTTTTTTGATAACTGGCTACATTGCATACGAATGGAAGTATCAAAAAAATATTCCAATTGTAGGGATTGAAGACAAGCGGGTATATGATCTTTCCGCCAATCTCTGGGTGAAAACTCGGGATAATCCGGAGGACTTGAATACCCCAACATTTTGGGAATTTTCTGTTGTTGCCAGAAACAAAAGCATGGCGCAAACTCTCATTGATAAAGTCAAGAATTACGAAAATCCCATTCTTTTTGTCGGAGGATTACATCTCGACAAACAGAGCAGTGAGGACTTTCAAAAGGTTAAGAATGAAATATTCGGGGAATCATTGAGTGTCGACGATGCAGTATATTTGAATGCTTATGAAAATTTTGGCATATATGATTATTTGAAGGCCGAAAAAATTGGATATACGTTCGTTGATGCTTTGTCAGATCCGTCTGAATCAGCAGATAAGGTGGAAGAAAATGTTCTTATTTACACCGAATTGTTCAAAGCCCAGCAAGCTGGAGACTATGAGAGTTATATTGAATGGCTTATTTCTGAAACAACTCTCACCAATGGTGTTACAGTAGCCTCCTCAACTCACGCTGCTGCAAAATTTGCGAAGGCTTCTAATGAGGCTAAAAAAGGAACTGGTAATACGAGTAGTAATCCACCAAAAACCGGTTTATCGTGTGGAGGGGGAACAAAAGGAACTGGTAATAATGGAAATAAAACTCCAAAAACGACCGATGGTAAAGATTTTAACCCAGAACAATGGAAGGCAGGTCCTCCGAATTCTGAACCAGCTAAAGGTAAACATAAGGGCGGAACAAGTACAGAAACAGAGTACACAAATAAAGAAACGGGTGAAAAACAATGGAGACACACTATAAAAGATAAAAATGGTAATGTGGTGCATGATCACTTTAGACCCTTTCCTAAACATCGAAATTTAAATATGGAAATAACTTATGAAGAGGGTTGACATACTAAAAAGTTTAATTCTTGAGTCATTAGTAGATGATAACGAGCGCTTTGAAGCTATTTATTTTCTTATTAATGGTAGAGCTTATCAGAATCTATATGCTGATTGTAGCCCTTCATATAGAAACTTAGATGAAATGTACCATAAAAATGACATTTATATTCCAAGAGAAGTTTATAATAGCATGAAAGAATTGATAACCGACGGTTTTATAGAATGTCTTAAAGTTATTGAAGATAATACTGTTAGAAAAATCGTTCACATCAAGAGACCTAATTTCAACGATTTTTCTGAATTTGCTTCATATTGGTTTAAGGTATCTGATAAAGGGTTGAAGTTGATAAAATGAAAAAATTTCAGAGCCTTAAAAATACAAATACAAAAATAAATCTTAAGCGGAGAACCTAATAAATGGATGCCCAAATAAAAATTTCTTATGAAGACCTCCAAAATCCAAAAATTGATGAGGTCTTGGCCCAACAGTCATCTTTCAGAAGGGGAATGGGTTCACGGGGAGATGCTGAAGAGACAGCAAAAGTGAGCTTTATCCACAAAAGCTGGTTCTACCTTATGTTGGCAGGGCTAATCGGGGCAATCATTGCTTGGGGGCTAATAGAACCCTATTTTGGGGATGCAGAAGAAACTTCACGCGCCAATTTTTTTGCAATCATACTTTTTCCGACAGTTGGTGGCCTTGCCGGATTCATGATCGGAGGAGTTGAAGGTATTTTGGCTAGAAATTATTTACGCTCAGCTAAAGGAGCATTCATTGGGCTTGGTGTTGGCTTCGGTGGAGGCCTTGTATCCATTGTTGCTGGAAGTATAGTTTTTGTGATCGTGGCTCTTATTGGTTTGGGTATGTTCGACATTGGGGATTCCACCAAATCTTTCGGAGGTTTTATAGTCTGGGTAATCGCACGAAGTTTAGCTTGGACTGTCGCTGGAATGACCGTAGGGTTAGGCCCAGGGATTGCAATAAAATCAAAAAAAATGACACTCAACGGTTTTCTTGGCGGCATGTTAGGTGGTTTGATCGGAGGAATACTCTTTGACCCCATTAACTATGTTGTTAGTGGTGGAACAATGGAAACAGGGGCAGAAGTAAGCCGTGCGATTGGGTTGGGCGTCATAGGCGCTACAGCGGGGCTCATGATCGGGATCGTTGAGATGCTTACCAAAGATGCGTGGTTATTGATGACCGAAGGCCCGCTTAAAGGAAAACAGTTTATTGTTTACAAAAATCCAACCCACATTGGAAGTTCTCCCAATTGCGAAATCTATTTGTTCAAAGATCCATCTATCGAACCTTACCATGCTGAAATTCAAATCGCTAGAGATGGATATGTATTGGAGGATAAGCATACTCCGAATGGAACACTTGTGAACGGCCAAAAGATTGCCAACAAGCGACTGCGCAACGGCGATGTAATTCAAATCGGAAAAGCAAAATTTATTTATTCAGAGAAGGAAAAAAAATCATAAAAATTGTCCGGAAGGAAAATGAGCCAGAGTGAATTTGCCAAATCGTTTAAGGATTTCTGTCCTCGCTGTGAACATCTTGATTACGTAACTGGATTCTGTTATAAAATCCGCGAAAAAGTGGATCAGCTTCCGGTTAAATTTGGAGAACTCTGCAACGGCGAATACTTCTCCCTTGAACGAAACAGTGAGTTTTTGCAAGCCAAGGCACAATATGTACAAAAATACGCAACTGCACACAAGCAAGAAACAATTGCCCAAGAAACAGTTATAGAAAAACAGGAGAATTTGGAAGTTCAGACAAGGCCATCATCGTTAAAAGCAAATAAAAGAATTGTCGATGAAAATGTTTGCAACTCGTGCAAAGGTCGTTTCACAATAGGAGAAAACATAGATAATGCGAAAAATGTGGAAGTCTCTATCATTCCAAGTGTTGGGAAACAAATAAGGGATGTAATCAAGCTTCGTGCAAAGAGGTTGAGGTTGATATTGATATATGTTATTGCCAATTTTGTGGCAAAGAAATTAAGAAGACCGCCCTTAAATGTAGGCATTGTGGGGCAATTTTGGATCAAGCAATTAAAGATACCGTAACGCCCAAAGGGAATTTAGAAGAAGCATCAAGTTCATTAACATACGCTATTATTGGTCTTTTTTGCTTAGGATTTATATTTGGGCCTATGGCTATTGCCAAGGGCATGAAGGCTTTGAATATTATAGAAAAAGATCCTGGTTATCAAGGAAAAGGCAAGGCGATTGCCGGTCTCACCATCGGTATTATTGAAACGTTATTCTATGGTCTAGCTCTGCTCATAAGGCTTTCACGAGTCTAAAATCTTAAATGGCATGTTCTATGCAAAAGAATTGTGCAATTTGTCAAACTTCACTTCTGCTAACCGAAGCGATAAAGGTTTGCGATAAATGCAAAGCTGAATATCATGTTGAATGCTGGAATGAAAATGGGGGTTGCGGCACCTATGGATGTGAAATGGCTCCGATGAAAGACAAAGGACAGAGTGAACAAGCTGTGGAAGATACCTATTGGGGCGCGAAAACGAAAGTGTGCCCTATGTGTGGAGAAATGATTAAAGTAAGTGAGTTATCCTGTCCATATTGCAAGTCAAATTTTGACACTATCGCTCCCATTACCAGTAAAGAAATAAAGGATAAGCTTACCGGTAGGCACCGCAAGATTGAAGAAAACAAAGGAGCAATTAAAGTTTTTATCTTTGGATTATTAGGAATTACTGCTCCTTTAAATCTGATTTTTGGTGGGCTTTGGTACAAAGAAAACAGATCGAAATTGCGAGAAGCAAGTCCGATACACAATCTTCTGGCTATTATAGGCCTTTCAGTTTCCGTATTTTATTCTATTCTCATGGTAATGGGTATATTACTAAGCGCAAGATGATACAATTTATAAGTGAAACAAATTATGAGTTTCAGAATAAAAAGACTTTATGCTGATTACCAAAGGGTATCCCAGCTTTTTAGGGAAAATCCTTATATCGTTGTGAAGAACGCTATTGGCAAACCTCCTGAAAAATACCAGATTGAGTTTAGGATTAAAGGATTAGAGCAAAAGGGCAATAATGTCGCAGTAAAAAACAATCATTTAGTTGAAATCGTCCTTACCCGAGATTATCCTACAGAAGCGCCTATATGTAAGATGCTAACACCTGTTTTTCATCCTAATATTGCGCCTCATGCTATCTGTATTGGCGACCACTGGGCAGCAGGAGAATCTCTTGCTGATCTGATCATCAGAATCGGTGAAATGATTTGTTATCAAAGTTATAACATCAAAAGCCCTCTTAATGGCGAAGCCGCAAGATGGGCCGATAAAAATATAACCCGTCTTCCAATTGATGCTGTAGATTTAACGCTTGAAAAACGACCGGAAGAGATTATTGTTAGTAGAGACGAAGCAGAAAGGTTTACATTAGTTGAGGAACATGAAGAAACTCTTAAAGATAAAATCCCAATTTATAAAATGCAAGTTGAAACTGATATTGAATCAACACAATTTAAAATCGACGAAGCGCAGAGAGAAACACGTGTACAAATTTGCCCAAACTGTGGCGCAAAAGGTGAAAAAATTCAGCTTCAAGAATGTGTAAATGGTCACGTAGTTTGCACTGATTGTATTATTGAATGTCAAAATTGCGAAAAAACCATCTGTGTTCTTTGCTCATTTACTAAATGCCGGAATTGTGAGAAGCTGATTTGCGCCGATTGTCAAACAGCCTGTTCAAAATGTCATCAAATTATATGCAAGAAACATATTGGCAAGTGCTATCTTTGTGAAACCCGAGGTTGCGCCAATTGCCTCACAAGATGTTCAAAATGTCAAAGAATTGCTTGTGACAGTCATTATCTTGTAATATCGAATTGTTGTATAGAATGTGGAGGAATAGTAGAAGGTAAGATTAAGATTTCATACGATGAGTTGCAACGCCAATAGCAAGGAAGCGCAGAAATAGTTGATGGTAAATTGAAATTCTATATTTACTCATTGAAAGCGAATTTATGAAAAAGTGTACCTATCCCCCCTGCGAGCAAGATAACGAAGATAACGCTGCTTATTGCTGGAAATGTGGCACACCTTTAGATAGAACTGGGAGGGAAACTGATACGATAAAGTTAAAAAATGAGGAAGAGAAGAAACGTTTGTTTATTGTTCTTGATATTGTGTTTTCCTCGGCCGCTGGATTTTTAATTTACGATAGCATCCTCAGTTTGCTTCCCGCAGACTGGTACTCTACGCATCCAAACTACATCGTCGATTTTAAGGAATTGGGAATAGGGTTTTTGAGTTTTGTGGCTGGCAGTATAATTGTGATGTTAGGATTCAAAAAAATTTCGAACAAAAATTTACAGCAAAACTTTCTTTATGGGTTAAAAACAGGAATGGTATGTACAGTAGTAGGGTTTGGACTTGCAAAACTTTTCAGCTTTGAGATCATCAAACCACATTGGTTCACGACAAATATGGAAGTGAAGGCGCATTTTAGCACAGGGGAGGAAGATGTATCTGTCCGAGTACGTTATTTACCTGAATACTTTAGAAATCCTTACTGAATGATATGGCTTTCCGAACAGGTGGAGAAATATTAGATTTTGACAAAGAAAGTTTGTAAGAGGTGGATAGAAAGCTTAAAAGCACAATTGTGCAATGAAATAAAAATTGCACAATAATAAATTTATGTAATTTAATACAGACATAAATTTATGGATGAAAAGCAAACTAAGCCGGATAACAAAAAACTTCAGCGGACATTGTGGGTGAGATGTTTTGACAAAACTGTGATACGGAGCCAACTGTACCGTTTACAAAGACCGTCCACCCCACAATGCCGCTAATTTTGGGGTTATCGCAACCACCAACCACTTCACACCCCGCATCTCCTCACTCCACCCCCGCCACCCGAATATACATCTGCTTCTTCAGCGTGTTCACCCAACTTTGAAAAATCTTTTCGCCTTTGGCGTTCATGGCCAGCTCGTGAATTTGCTGCCAGTCCTGGTCGAGCGTGAATTGGCGCGGGTCGCGGCGCTCTTCGAGGCGGACGAGGTGAAAGCCGTATGGCGTTTTCAGCGGCGGGGAGATTTCGCCCGGCTGCAAGGTGCGGGCGGCTTCGCGAAAGGCCGGCACTTGCAGTTGCTCCGCTTCGAACCAGCCGAGGTCGCCGCCTTTGTCGTTGGTGGTTTGATCCGAGGAATATTTCTTCGCAGCGTCTTCGAAGCTGATGGCGCCGCTGAGAATATCCTCGCGCAAGCGGCCGGCGAACGCGGCGGTTTCTTTTTCGTCGTTCGCCGAGGTCGCCAGGCGAATCAAAATATGCCGGGCATTGATTTTCTCGCCGCGGCGCTCGATGAGCTGAATGACGTGAAAGCCGAATTGGCTGCGCACCACGCCGGAAATCTCGCCCGGCTGCAAGGCAAACGCGGTTTCTTCAAACTCGCGCACGAAATCGCCGCGCTGGATGAAGCCCAGCTCGCCGCCCTTGGCCGCCGAGCCGGGGTCTTCGGAATACATTCGCGCCAGCGTCGCAAAATCCTCGCCGCTGCGGACGCGCTTCAAAAGCGTGTCGATTTTCGTTCGCGCCGCCGTGACCGCGGCCTCGCCCGGGGTGATGTTCAACAAAACATGCCGCAGATGCACCGCGGCTTTGACGCCGGGCAGGCTGTCTTTCATGGCCTGATAAAATTCTTCCACCTCGCGGCGCGACATTTTCATTTCGCCGAACTTGGTTTGCTGGAGCTTCCGCACCAGCAGACCCTCTTCGATATTTTCCCGCAGCGTCCGGCGGACTTTGCGCAGCGGCTGGCCGAAATACTCCTCCAGCTTTTGCTCCGAACCCAACTGCTCCGTCATCCCCTTGAGACGCTCATCCAAAACCTGATCGACCTGGCGCGCCTCGACCGTCACGCTGTCTTCTTTGGCTTTGATGAGCAAAACCTTTTGCGCGATCAAGCTCTCCAGCGCGCCGCTTTGCAATTCTCTGAATTTATCCGGCTGCTGGCGCGGGTCGATGCCGAACTGCATGGCCACCGAATAGGTGTATTGCAGCAATTCCGATTGCAAAATGATTTGATCGTCGACGACGGCAACGATTCGATCCAGCACTTCCTGCGCGCGAGCCGGGGGCGGCGGGAAAAAAGCGCCTGCCATCAAAAGAACAACCGTCAAAAAGAAAAGCCGATGAATTTTTTGCATTATCTGCCTCGATTATTTTTGTTCGATTGCCGTGGAAAAAGAATCCACGGCGACGTGCTCCAATAAACTGAAATTTTTTTCCACCGCCGCGCTGTTTTTGAGCTGCGCCAGCAATTGCCGAAACCGCTCCTGGCGTTTTTCCGATTGGATTTTCGCGGCGATTTCGTCGCGAACCAGGGCCAGCGCCCGCTGCGAGCCGGCGGGAAATTTTTCGACCATCTTGAAAATGTGAAAGCCGTTGTCAAGCTCGAGGGGGCGCGAGATCGCGCCGGTCATGATCGTAAAAACCGCGCTCGCCACCGCCGGCGGGGTTTCGGCTTCCGTCAAATAAAGGTCGGCCTCTAAGCTGTCTCCCGGCGGGCTGCTGCCCGGCGGGCTGCTGTTGCCGGCGTATTGCCGCGCCGCCCGCAAAAAATCGCCGCCCTGGCGCAAAGCCGCCACCAGCGAATCCGCGGTTTTTTTGTTGTTGACTTTCAGATGCTGCACGCGCACTTCACTCACGTTGCGGATGAACGTCTGGCGGTTGTCATTATAATACTTTTCAATTTCCGGCTCGGCGGCGGCAAACGTTTTGTTCAATTCCTGATCCAGCAGCGCGTTCACCACCAGCTCGCGCTCGAGCCGGCGCATTTCGCGGCGCACGTAAGCGGTTTGATCCAGCCGGCGCTTTTGGCCTTCCTGATAAAGAATCTGCGAGTCGATCCAGCGCACGGCGTAATCTTGCAATTCGTTTTTGTTGAGGCGATGCCGAAACTCGCTCGGAATATCGTTGAGAATATCGGAAACCGTCAACGTCTCCGAGCCGACGCGCGCCACGGCCGGCTCCGCCTGCGGTTGCGGCTTTTCACAGGCGGCGAAATGAAAACAGATTAGAACCGCCGCCAGGCCAGCCGACAAGATTTCTTTATTTTTCCTCACTTTATTTAAGACGTCTTTTTGTCTCATGGGGTTTTTTGATTCTCCGTAAGAATTTAGCCGTTTGAAGTTTTCGCCCACTGAATTGGCTGCGCCCGTAGGGAAATCCCACTGAATTAAAATCAAAAAGCTTAATTTCTGTGGGCTTTCTATTTCTGTGGGCGCCTTTTTTAGTCTGGCTTCTTATAGCTAAACTTTTGCGACTCTCCTTGATTTTCCTGCAGCAAGCTTTTCAAAAATTTCAATGTTGCCGGCAAGCTGCGCTCCGCTTTGGGAATCGGCAAGCGCACGCCCAACCCCGGCCGCCCTGCGGCCGTAGGCTGCACAAACTCGAACGGCAGGGCGGCGCGTTGCACCATTGAACCGAGCCATTGCTTCATGGGTTCCCCTTTCGCCGGGCGCCCGTTCTCTCCGAAAATTCCCAAGCTCTGCCGCGCCGTGATTTGCAAGCTGCGCAGGCCGAGCGCGGTGCCGATCAGTTTCAAGCTCGCCATGCCCAGCAAGTTTTCCGCGGCGTCCGGCAGGCGGCCAAAGCGGTCGGCCAACTCCTCCCGCACCGCTTCGATCTCGGAAATTTTTTTGGCTTCGGCGAGACGGCGATAGATCGCGACGCGCTCGGCGGGTATCTCGACGTAATCGTCCGGCAGATACGCGTCGCCGTCCAATTCGACGCGGCATTCATCTCTTTTCTCGGCAACCGCGGCGACGGCCTCCTGCGGAAATTCTTCCAGCCGCGCTTCTTGCACGGCTTCGTCGAGAATTTTGCAATACAGATCAAAGCCGAGCGCGTCGATGAAGCCGCTCTGCTCCGCGCCCAGCATGTTGCCGGCGCCGCGAATCTCCAAATCGCGCATCGCAATTTGAAAGCCGCTGCCCAGCTCGGTGAATTGCTCGATGGTTTCCAGGCGCTTGATGGCCTCGGTCGTGAGATTGCGAATCGGCGGAATCACCAGATAACAATAGGCTTTGTAATGGCTGCGCCCGACCCGGCCGCGCAACTGGTACAATTGCGCCAGGCCAAAACGGTCGGCGCGATTGATGATCATGGTGTTGACGTTGGGCATGTCGATGCCGGATTCGATGATCATCGTCGCGACCAGCACGTGAAATTTGCGCTCCATAAAATCCAAAATCGCCTGCTCCAGCTCGTGCTCGTTCATCTGGCCGTGCGCGACGCCAAAAGCAACCTCGGGCACGACGCGCTGCAGCAAATCCGCCATGCGATAAATCGAGCCGACGCGGTTGTGCACGAAGAACACCTGCCCGCCGCGATGCACCTCGCGCAAAATCACCTGCCGGATCAAATCGCGGTCGAACTGCGTGATCTCCGTGGCCACCGGCAAACGATCCTTCGGCGGGGTGTTGATGTTGGACATGTCGCGCACGCCGAGCAGCGACATGTGCAGCGTGCGCGGAATCGGCGTGGCGGATAGCGTCAGCACGTCGACGTTGACGCGAAGCTGCTTCAACATTTCTTTGTGCCGCACGCCGAAACGCTGCTCCTCGTCGACGACCAACAAGCCGAGGTCTTTGAACGCGACGTCTTTGGAGAGCAAACGATGCGTGCCGATGACGACGTCGACTTCGCCGGACTTAAGCTTCGCGACGATTTGCTTTTGCTCGGCGGCGGAGCGAAAACGCGAGAGCGCTTCGACTTGCACCGGATATTTGCGCAGGCGCTCGCGAAAAGTCTGGTAATGCTGCTGCGCCAAAATCGTGGTCGGCACCAGCACCGCGACTTGCTTGCTGCTTTGCACGGCTTTGAACGCGGCGCGAATCGCGACTTCGGTTTTGCCGTAGCCGACGTCGCCGCAGACCAGGCGATCCATCGGATTTTCGTTTTCCATGTCGCGCTTGACTTCATCGACGGCGCGGGCTTGATCGGGCGTGTCTTCGTAAATGAACGCGGCCTCCAGCTCTTTTTGCCAATACGTATCCGCCGGAAAAGCGATGCCCTTTTGCGCCTTGCGCGCCGCGTAGAGCTTGATCAGATCGCGCGCGATGTCTTTGATGCGTTTTTTCGTGCGCGTCTTGAGGCGATCCCAATCCGGCGCGCCGAGCTTGTGAACGCGCGGCGCCATGCCGTCGCGCGAGCTGTATTTTTGCACGCGATCCATTTTGTCAAGCGGCACAAAAAGTTTGTCGGCCTCTTGATACTGAATCACCAAACATTCGCGCTCGAAGCCGCCCGTTGTGATCTTCTGCAAGCCTTGATAAACGCCGATGCCGTGATCGACGTGCACGACGTAATCGCCGCGCATCAGCGTTTTGAGCTGGCGGAAGGTCAGGCCTTCTTTGTATCGCCGGCGCTGCCGCACGCGGCGGACGCGGCCATAAAATTCGTGATCGGTGTAAACCGCCAGGCCGAGCTGCGGCAATTGAAAGCCGCCGTGCAATCCGGCGGCGATGACCTGCAAAGCGGAAAAATCGAAATCGCGTTCTTCGAACAAATCTTTGAGCCGCTCGCCGTGCGCCGGCGATTCGCAGAGAAAGTAAAGCTGCGCCGGGTCATGCTGCTCGACAAATTTTTCCATGTCGCGGCGCAACGCAGCGAGATCGCCATGAAACGAAGGCTGGGGATGCGCCTCGCAGTCGATCACGGTTTTGGCGGCCTCGGCCTGAACGGCGGGAAAAGAAATCCGCGTGAAGCGTTTGAACGGCGCAAAAAATTCTTCCAGCGCCTCATTCTCGAACGTATCGCCTTCTTCCGCCGGCAGCCACTCCTCATCGCGGCCATTGCCCAAATTTTCCGCCGAGGCCTTCAAGGCTATGGCCATCTGCTCGGTTTGAAAAAAGCACACGCGGGTGTCGCCGGGAAGATAATTCAGCAACGAGGCCGCGGCTTTCTCTTCGTCGTTTTTTCCATTTGGCTGAAAGCGCTGTGGATAAACGACGAAATCCTGCAGCTCCCGCTGCGAGCGCTGCGTCGCCGGATCGAACTCGCGAATCGACTCGATGGTATCGCCCCAAAACTCGACGCGGATCGGCAGGGCGCGCGCGAACGGGTAGATGTCGATGATGCCGCCGCGCACGCTCATTTCGCCCGGCATCTCGATCATCGGCTGGCGCTCGAAATCCATGCCGGCCAGTTGTTCGACGACGGTGGAAAACGGCGCTTCTGCCCCGCGCTGCAGATGCAGCTTTTGAATGCGCATCGCCTCCGGCGGCCGCAACTCGGCTTCGATGGAATGAACATTGCCAACGATGATGAAAGCGCCGGCTTGGCCGTTGTCGGGTTGGGCGTTTTTCAAATCCAACAGCCGCTCCAAAACTTCGAGCTGCTGCGAAGTGGCATGAGCCTCGTGATGTCCCCACGGCAGAACTTTCGGCGGCGGGAAAAGCGTCGCCGCGCCTTCCGGCAGCAGCGCCTCAAGCTCGTCTTTGAAACGCTCGGCCTGGTCTATAAAAGGAAAGAGACACAGAAACGGCTTTTGCGTTTCCTCAAACAGCAACGCCACCAACGCCGCCGGCAGCGAGCCCGGGGCGTTGCGAATGACGATTTCCTTATCGACCGCCGTGTTGCCGAGAATTTTCTGAAAAAACGACGCAGAGTACAGTTGTTTTTTTATCGTGTCGAGAAACATGCTTTTAAACAAAAATCATTACAACGCTGATTCTGCAACAAAACAGGCAAAAGTTTATCCGCCGAACGTCGCCGAAACCACCGAGCGTCGCCGAATAAAATCTTTTTCGGCGAATCTCGGTGCCTTCGGCGCCTCTCGGAGGAAAATTCTTTGCTTTTTTTGCTCCGATTTCACTTTTTAGAAACTAATTTTATAAACATTCGTGCTTTTGGATTCAACCAGCTCGCCGCGCCAATCCGGCGCTAACAAGTCACACAAGCTTTCAAAGCGCCCCACGATTTCCGGCCCCCATTTTTGCATCTTTTGGTGAATTTTGCGCAGCTTCTTTTCGCGAAAAAGCTTGTGCGGCGTTTTGGAATAAAACCGGTCCGCGAAGCAGATGATCTTCTCCTCCAAGCTGACGGGCAAATAATCCCGCGCCGGCAGCGGCAGTTTTTGTTGCATAACATCTTGCTGCGATAGCCCGGCGCCGGTGTGCCGTTCGCAAACCAGCGCGTGCCGGGGCAACCCTTCGCTTTCCAGAATCTCGCGGCCGATCACGCCATGACGGATGTAAGGCTCGCGCCCGGCGCAAAAAATCTCCGGCGCCTCGCAGCGAAAGATCCCGATGTCGTGCAGCATCGCCGCTTCGTAAATGAAATTCACATCGACTTCGATCTGCGGCTGGCGCGCTTGAAAGTTGGCCGCGAGGTCGAGCGCTTTTTTTGCCACCAAGACGCTGTGCGTGACGAGAATTCGGTACAGCTCGCTGTGGGGATCGTAATATTTTTGGAGAATGACGAATGGATTCACATTGAATCTTGCTGTGGGTTGAGCCGCTTCGTTACGTTATCGCGCTTCTGCTGTTGCCTCCACCTCTTGATTGAGATGGGCATAATATTTTTCCCACACCCATTGCACGATTTCTGCGAGCGTGGCGTTTTTCACGCGGGGATCGCAAATGGGGGTGACTTTATCGACTTCGTCAACAGCTTCCACCGAAAATCTGCCGGGGATTGGCTTTTCTTTCAAACCTTTTAAAATGCGAAGGTAAAGATGAGGAAAATGCAAACACATAAAAGCAACGATTCTTTTGCTTTTTTTATCACGGCCAATTTCAAGGCCGGGTTGGCCTTCGTCACCAAATACAATACGCTTGGATGGTCCAAAGATGAACTCAACGACAGCGCTATATAATCTTATTTCCATCGTTTCCATCTGAAACCGCCTCGTACATAAAGAAAATCTTTTGCCGAAATCAAGCCATGTTCAAGACCTTTGATATAAGGAATCTCATACATCGTTGCCAAAAATCGAAATTCATTCATCAGATGAACTGGCGCGGCCAGTAGCAGCTTTCCGGACAAAGATTTGCAGAAAATATGGGTGTCCGGTTCTTCGTAATTTGGCGCGACTAAATCCGGGTTGTTTAGAACATAGACGATTTTGTTTTTGTGTTTTGAGGCAATTGGATGCTTCTCAATGTGTTTAATCGCTTGTGCTGAAACATAAGCATGATAACCGATTGGCGTCACAATCGAATACAAAATTTCGTTCAATAGGCCCTTGTAATCAATAAACGTCTCACCTGCACGTGAGAAATCCCTCGCGGCCAACGCCTGCTCGCGCGTGAGCGGCTTCCACTTCTCGGTTTCCGGCTGTTCGATGACGCACCCTCCTCATCAGATGACAAAGTTATGTTAGCATAAATTGCCTTGAAAAGCAAGGGGAATTTGCGCCGGTGGCAAAAATCAGCCAAATACAATTTGCATTTTACCCATATTTCTGTTATCTTGCTGTCTGTGTTCATGAATTAAATCAGCGCAACTCGCCTGCACCAACCTTGGATGAAAGCATAAAGCTTTTCGGAGTTTTCATTGCCGTTTTCGATACTGCATTTTGCCGATTTGCATTTGGACGGCGCCTTTACCGGCAGCCGTTTGCCGGCGAAATTGGCGCGCCGCTGCCGCGAACAAATGCGCCAAACCCTGCGCCGCATCATCGATCTCGCCAAAGAGCGCGAGGCCCATGCCGTGACCGTGGCCGGCGATCTGTTCGAGCGGGCGCGGCTTTCTCCGGACACCGCGGCGTTTTTGATCAGCGAATTTGAGCGTCTGGCGCCGATTCCGGCGTTTATCGCCCCGGGCAATCACGATGCCGCCGACGCCGGCTCGCTGTATCAACACGGCCCCTGGCCGGAGAACGTCAACATCTTTGTGAGCAATCGCTTGAGCGAGCGGCCCTTGACCAAGGAAATTTCGTTGTGGTCGGCGGCGCATCTTTCGCCCAGCGAGCGCCAGAATTTTTTGCTTCATTTTGAATTGCCCCGCGCCGATACCCCGCGTTTTCCGATTCTGCTTTTGCACGCCACGCTGGTGGCTTCGCCGACCCAGGCCAAAAACAATCACACGCCGCTGACACTCGAAGATATTCGCCAGGCCGGATTTCCGCTGGCGTTGCTCGGGCATTATCACACCGCGCAGGTTTCGCGCGCCAACGGGACGGTGGCGATTTATCCCGGCAGCCCCGAGCCGCTCGGTTTCGACGAGCCGGGACAGCACGGCGTGACCTGGATTCAAATCGAGCCGGGACAGCCGCCGCAAATCGAAACGATCCCGCTGGCGGCGCTGCGGTTTGAAACCGTCGAGATCAGCGTCGAGGACTGCGCGCATCGCGAGCAACTGTTCGACAAAATTCTGGCGCTGCAACAGGCGCCTGATTTCAGCAAAGCCTTCGTGCGCCTGCGGTTGACCGGCAGCGCGGCGCCTTCGCTTTTTCTCGACCTGCCGGCGATCACCCATCGCCTGCAAGATCATTTTGCTTTTGTGCATCTCGAAAATTTGACGGAGCCCTCGGTCGATCTGCAGCAACTGGCGCAAGAGCCGACGGTGCGCGGCACCTTCGTGCGCGAAGTTGTGGCGGCGATGGAGGCCGAGCCGCAAAACCGCCAACGCTGCGCCGAGGCGTTGAGTTATGGATTGCAAGCTTTCAATCAGGAGGATATTGCGTTGCGATGAAACTGTTGGAAATGACGCTGAAGGGATTTGGGCGCTTGCGTGAGGCTCATTTCACTTTTCATCCCGAGATCAACATCGTTTACGGGCCGAACGAGGCCGGCAAATCGACGCTGCAGCACGCTTTGATCGCGTTGTTGTACGGGTTTTACGACAGCAGCCGCGCCCAGCCGCGCGAGCAGGATTTGCACGCGCGCTATCGGCCGTGGGACTCTCATCCGTCGAACGCTCGCCGCGTGGAGCCGGTTTTTTCTTCCGGCGCTTCGTCCGTGCTGGTGATGGCGGATAATGATCAGGCGATCAATGCCCGCGCCGCGAATACGCAGCCGGCGGTTTTGCATGAACCCAAAATCGTCACCGCGCCTGAATATGAGGCCATGATCATCGCATCGCCAGACTCGGCGGCGGAGACACTGGTTGAAACATCGCGCCCGAGCGACAACGGCGATGGCAGAGACAAGTTGATCGAAAGCGATTACAGCGGCCGGCTCACTTATGCACTCGACAGCGGCGCGACGCTTCTTCTCCATCGTGATTTCAGCCGCGACGAGGTGCCGACGCAGCTTCTCGACGCGATCACCGGCGAAGATTGGCTGGTGAAATATCGCCGCGGCCGGCACGGCAAGGCGGATTTCATGGAAAAGCAGATCGGCATGTCGCGCCAGGTTTTTCTGGCGACCGCCTGTTTGCAGCAGGGCGCGCTCAAACCGTTGGCCGAGCGCGAAGCCAGCGCCGTTTCCGACGCGATTCTGCGGCTGCTCGATGCCGCCGGCGCCGATCATTCCGCCGAACAGGCCATCGAGCGTCTTGAAAAGAAAATGCGCGAGCTGGGCAGCGATCGCTCGCAGCGCGCTTTGTTGCCGCAGGCGCGGCTTAAATTAGAGGAACTGCGGGCCTCGTATGCTTTGCGCCTGGCCACGCAGCGAGAAGCGCAAAGCGATATTGAAAAAGTCGAGTTTTTAAAAATCGAGCTGGAGGAGCTGCGCGCACAGCTCGCGGCGCTGGAGCACAAAATTCTCCGCGCCCAATTGGCGCAGCTCGAAGCCCGGCTCGCGCGGGTGCAGGAAAACCAGCGCCAGCGCGAAAAGTTGGCGCAGGAAATTGCAGACTTGCTGCCTTACAAAAATTTTTCCGTCGAGCAAAAAGAGCTTTTTTTTCAGTTGCGGCAGGATTACATTCACCACGACCGGCTGCACGCCATGCACCAAGATGAGCGCGCCGAGCTTGACATCGAATTGCTGGCGCTGGCCGAAAAGACCAAAAACCTGCACGTGCCGGAAAATATTTGGGAGCAAATGCAACTCGAGGATTTCTTGCTGCTGCAAAGCCGCTGGCAATCCACGTTTCAAGAAATCATCGACAATGAAAACGCCAGGCACGACGTTGAAGAAGCTTTGAAAAAAGCCGGCGTCAGCGACGCCGAGCGCGCCGGTTTCGCCGGATTGGACTGGCGGCAGATTGAGCAGTATAAAACCCTCGAAGCCACGGTGAAAGCCACTGAGGAAGAGGTGGAGGAGGCGCGTGAAGAGTATAGCCGCTATCAAAAAGACCGCGAACGCCGGCAGGTCTACATAGCGCTCGGAGGCATTGTGGCGGTCGTGGCGCTGTTTTTCAATTTATTCAACCCGCTCGATTTCATTCTGCCGATCTGTTTGATGGCTTTGATTGCTGTCGTCGTGTTGTACATTCACTGGGGCGGCCGCAGCCGCGAGCTGGGCGCGAAACTGCTGGAAGTTGAAAATCGCTACATGGAGGAACGCCAGCAATTGCGCGAGGTGCACATGCGCTATCAAATCGCCTCGGTGAGTGAATTGGAGGAATACCGGCTGCACTTTGAAAAACTCGGCAGCGTCGTCCAGGCGGAAAATCAGCTTCAGGAGAAAATGCGCAAAATCGAGCAGCCGCTGATGAATTGGATGGAGGCGCTGGGCATCGGCCATATCGCGCCGGAAACTTTGCAGGACGCCGAAAAGCGATTGCGCGAAAGCCATCAGCTTTGGAGCGGGAAAAAAGCGGCGCAGCAACGGTTGGCGCAAATCGACGAGAAGCAGGCGCAGATCGAGCAAAACCTGGCGCGGCTGGCGGAAGAGCTGGAGGAGATTCTGCGCCGGGCCGGCATTGCGGAAGCGGCGGGCGAAAAAGCGTTTCAGAATTTTTTGAACGGCTGCCAAAAACGCGAATATTTGGAAGGCCTGCAAATGCAGTTGCAGCAGGCCGAAGCGCTCCACGCCGAAATTCTCGCCGGCGAAACGCCCGAGGCGATTGCCGCGGCCATGAGGCGCCTGCATGAAGAATTGCGCGCCTTCGACGCCAAAGCGCCGGCCGCTGCGCGCGCGAACCGGGCCAAGCCGTTGAATGAAATCTCGCGCGTCGAATTGCAGCGCCAGCGCGAAACGCTGCAGCAAGAAATTCATGCGAAGGAACAAACCCTCGCCATTTTGCAGGAACGCGTAGCGGCGCGCTTGCAAGGTTTGCCGCCTTTGGCCGAAATCGAAGAGGATATCGCGCTGGTCGAAGCCGAAGTCGCCAGCCTGGAAAACGCTCGTCAAGCCCTGGAAATGGCGCGCGATTTTATGTCGCAGGCCGCGCAGCGCTTGCATCGCGATTTCGCCCCGCGGTTGAATGAGTTTCTCGGACGGCATCTCGGCAAGCTCACCGGCGGCCGCTACACCAGCGCGCTGGTCGATCCGTCGGATTTCTCGGTTCGGCTGCAAGGCCCGGCCCTGGCTGCCCCTGTCGAATTGATCCGGCTGAGCTTGGGAACCATCGAGCAAGTTTATTTGTTGCTGCGCGCCGCCGTGGTGAAAATTTTCGCGCAAAACGGCGAGTCGATCCCGTTTCTGCTGGACGACCCGCTGGTTCATGCCGATACGCGGCGGATGAAAAATGCCCTCGGCATCATTGATGCGCTCGCCGAGTCGCAGCAAATTTTTTATTTCACCAAGGACGAGCGCGTCTTTGAGCATTTTCGCGGCCAGCCGGAGCAGTGCGCGATGATTGCGTTATAATTTTCACGTTATCATTTCCTCGTTGTAATTTTCGAAATCTTTTAGTATGTTAGCCGTATGATTTATCGGCCTGCCGTCGCTGTTGTGCTCTGACGGCCGATAAAAAACTATTTTTTATTTTCACTGAGCCGTGTTCGTCATGAAAACTCTAATTAAAAAATCAAGCGGCGCTCGAGGCAACCATAAAGAAAAATTGCTGGACGAGCTTGTCGAGCGTGCAAAGCCACACGTCCGCGCCAGCTTGGCGGAATGGCTCGATCAAATTCTTGAGCAGGCAATAGCAAATACTTCTTCCACACACCCATTTTTTTTGACTTATAAAGAGTTTGTTAAACTCTCAGAAGACGAACAAAGCGCCTGGCGCCACAGAATACTTGATTTGGAAAAAGACTGGCTAGATGCTGAACTGGCAAAAAGAAATGCAGAGTGGATATTGGTAATAGGTGGCAAGGTTGTCAGATGGTCCTCGATCTTGGAAAAATTACCTAAAAAAAATGAAGTATACCGCCTTGCAAAATCCCGAGGCTTGGCCCCGTTTATTTTTGTAAAGGATATACTAATTGAAGAGTTGGGAGGAGAATCTTTCAAAAGCAGCGCTTGGTCAGAAATATCTTTAAGCGATTTTTATCCTACTATAACTCTTTATATAGGAAATTCTAATTGGACCGATGAGCAGATTGTTTTGAAAGGCAAGCCTATTGTCGCAGATTTTGATACTGGCTGTCCCGTGCTTATTTTTGATGAAGCTGAAATCGATGAAACCATTTTGAGTGATATGGAGCTTCAATTATCCAGCTTGCATCTTAATCAACCTTATGATTACCGCGTCTGTAAAGTAAAAGTCGCAGTGCTTACAAAAGATGACAAATTAAAAGCCAAGCCGTTTCTTATCCGGTTGGTTCGTAAGTGGCGAAAAAGTCCCTTCTGTGCAATCAATCCGGCGCGAAAAGCGCTGGCGGGCCGTGATTTGGCATTACGCCTGCTTTTGAATATTTTGCTGAAAGCTGATGAAAAAGAAACCGAGATTCTCAAATAATTTTTTGGAAGCGTAAAGAGTTTATTGGTTATGTCCGAAGTCGTCATTCCCGTTCGAAAGCGCCGGCCACAGATTCGGCGGCGCGCTCGCAGCGTCATTATCCCGCGCTATCACGTGATTTTGCTGGATGATGACGATCATACTTATGATTACGTCATCGAAATGCTGACCAAGCTGTTCGGCCACAGCCGCGAGCGCGCTTTTCTCATGGCCTGCGAAGTCGACGGCGTCGGGCGCGTGATCGTCGATACGACTTCGAAAGAACGCGCCGAATTGAAGCGCGATCAGATTCACGCGTATGGCCGGGATTGGCGCATCCCGCATTGCCAAGGCTCGATGAGCGCCGTCGTCGAGCCGGCGCCGGGACATTGTGATGACGATTGATGATGGCGCCGCTTTCAAATTTCACCCACCGGAGGGATGATTTTGTTAAAAAGATTTTCTCAAATTTTTAGCCGTGCCGCGAAACGGCCCCTTGTGGTCGTGTCAGTTTTAGCCGCCGTGAATCTCTTGGCGATATCGGCATTCAGCCAAACGGCTTCGCAGCGGCTTTTTGCGTTGATGTCGGCGCGTTTTGCCAAGGACGATTCGATTCGCCAAGCGCTTTCTTATTCTTATGATCTTCATTTAACCGGCGCCTATTATCACAAAGATGATTCGGCGCAAGTGATTGAAGATTGGCGAATCTCGCAGACGCCGGACAGCCTTCGCGCGCGCCTAGTTTCACGGCAGATCAACGGCTCGGCGGAGCTTGGGAAACAATATGCGCCGCCGTTGAGAATCCTATCGGTCAAACGCGACTCGCGCCGGCCGGAAGACGATCCGGTGATGGCGACGATCCAGGATGTGCTGCAGCGAATTAAAAAGGATTCCAAATCGCAGGTTTTGATCGACGGCGAGGCCGTTGGCCGCGACGGCGTGAAAAATTATATCATGCGTTTTCTTGCCAAGGACCGCGCCGGCAGCTTTTGGATCAATGTCCAAACTTTTGCGCTGGAGCGCGTCGAATGGGCTTACGGCAAATCGATTGGCTTAAGCTCTTCCGGCGAGAAATCGGAGATGGTGCTGGCGACGTTCAGCAGCGGGATCAATTTTCCGGTCAAGCTTGTTTTCAACGAGCGCTCGCGAACGCTGTTGCGCCGGACCGGTTCTTATACTGAGATCGAGATCAGGAATTTTCAGCCCGAGGACAAACCATGACGATACGACAATTGGCTGACACCGATATTGAGATGGTCTTGGCGCTGTGGAATCGCAGCGCCAAATTTGATCCGATGACGCCGGAATTGTTCGAGGAAAAAGTCTTCGACGACCTCGATTTCCGGCGGGAGTGGGCCTTGGTGGCGGAAGAGCAAAATCGCGTCGTCGGTTTCATCATGGGCCTCAGCCGGAATTTTCAAGACGACAAAGTCGGCTTCGTGAAATTGCTCGCGGTTGATCCCGCCCGGCACCGCAGCGGCATCGGCACGCAATTGCTGCAGCGCGTCGAATCGGCGTTGTGGCATGCCGGCGTATCGCATATTCGCGCGCTCGACAGCAATCCGAATTACTTGCAGCCCGGACTCGATCCGCGCTATACCGAAGCCGTCATTTTCTTCGAGTATCACGGCTACAAGCGTTTTGCGGAAACGCTGAATATGGAAGTCGATTTGACGAGCCGTGATTTCAACACCACAACCAGCGAAGAGCAATTGCGCGCCAAGGGCATCGAGATTCGCCGCGCTATCATGGGCGACCGCGAGGATTTGATGCGCCTGCTGGATCGCTACTGGCCGGCGTGGATTCCGGAAGTCGACCGCACGCTGCTCAATTATCCGATCTCGCTGCATGTGGCGGTGCAGCAAAATCGTATCATCGGGTTTTCGGCTTATGATGGCAACAATTTCAACACCGGCTGGTTCGGGCCGATGGGAACCGATCCGGCGCTGCAGGGCAGAGGCGTCGGCGGCGTTCTGCTCTTGCGCTGTTTGCAGGATATCAAAAACCAGGGCCATCGCTTCGCGGTGATTCCATGGGTCGGGCCGTACCGGTTTTATTCGCATTACGCCGGCGGCCGCATCAGCCGCGTGTTTTGGCGGTATAAGAAGGAAGTGGCGTCGTAAATCAGTCTTCTGCATAGTTCCCCCAAAATTTAAACACGGAGACGCGGAGAAAAAACGATTTGACACAGAGAGAAAAAGGCAATTCCCATATATCGCCTGACAGCCTTCTTAGCTCTGTGATTCTCCGAGCTCTTTGCGAATAAACTTTTGGGGAGATGAACTCAAGCTGCACAAAAACATGGCCAATTTAAAAACTCTCAAGCCGATTTTCTTATCCATTGTGTTGTTTCTATTCTGTGGAATCTTTCCAAATCCAGTTTTTCCCCAAGTCAAACCCGGCGTCGAAGTTCTCATTTCCAAACAACGAAATCTCATCGAAGGCAAGCGCGTCGGCCTCATCACCAATCCGACCGGCGTCACTGCGGATTTGACCTCGACGATTGATGTTTTGCACAATTTGTCGGCGGTGAAATTGGTCGCGCTGTTTGGACCGGAGCATGGCGTGCGCGGGGATGCGTTCGCCGGCGAGAAGGTCGGCCACAGCGTCGACCGCAAAACCGGCGTGCCGATTTACTCGCTGTACAACGGCCCGATGCAGCCGCCAACGCCGGAGATGCTGAAAAATGTCGAGGCGTTGATTTACGACATTCAAGACATCGGCTCGCGTGCGTACACTTACATCTACACGATGGCGCTGGCGATGCAAGGCGCGGCAAAGGCCGGCATTCCATTCATCGTTTTGGATCGGCCCAATCCGCTCGGCGGGGATTTGATCGAAGGCCCGGTTTTGGATGAACGTTTTAAATCCGGCATCGGGCTGTATCCGATTCCTTACATTTACGGTTTGACCGTCGGCGAGCTGGCAAAATTTTTTAATGAAGAGTTCGGCATCCGCGCCAATTTGATCGTGGTGCCAATGGAGAATTGGCAGCGTAGAATGATTTTCAACGAGACCGGCTTGCCATGGGTGCTCACCTCGCCGCACGTGCCGCATCCGGAAACCGCTTTTCATATCGCCGCCACCGGCGGCATCGGCGAATTGCAGTCGCTCTCCGAAGGCGTCGGCTACACGCTGCCGTTTGAAATCATCGGCCAAACGTGGATCGAGCCCGAAACACTCGCGAATGAGCTGAATCAGCGCCGGCTTCCCGGCGTGCGGTTTCGCCCGCTGTATTTTCGGCCGTATTATTTTGCCAACAAAGACCAGCAGCTTGCCGGCGTGCAACTGCATTTGACCGATCTTCGCGCGTTTCAGCCGATGCTCACGCAATTGCATCTGCTCGCGGCGATTCTCAAATTATATCCGACTCAGGAGATTTTCAATTCGGCGCGTGTGTCGAGTTTCGATCGCGCCATGGGAACCGATCAGGTTCGAATGGCGCTGCAAAAAGGCGAATCGCCGGAAAGTTTGCTGGCGGGTTGGGAGAAAGATCTGGCGAGTTATCGGCAAAAACGGGAAAAGTATTTGATGTATCGTTGAATCAACTAAATTTTCAAACTTGAGAAATTGGTGCTAAATTTTCTCAAGCTTGATAAAGCTGCTTGATGAACCGAAAGGAGAGCTGCTTTAACTCGTTGATATTTTAAGCTGGCGTTGCCGAAAGATGTGGCACTTGAATTGTCAAACTAATTTTAAGGCAAAGTAATTTTTGCCTTGACACGATTATAATTATTTTTTATATTGCGTTAGTTTTTCCGTTGTAGATTGTAACGCGCGATTTTATAGGCGGTTGTTTTCTCTGAGTGGCGACATCATTTAACTCATGCCCGGGGATTGTAACCGCTTTCTTGTCTAATTTCTACTTATTTTTAAAACTGGTCGAACTGCGCAACCAAAGCGGTTTGCATCAATCAATCATCCTGCCACAAGCTTCAAGAGAGGAAGGAGGATGTATTCAGAATGAAAAAATCATTTCTTTCCGTCAGCCTCTGCCTCATTGCTGCCGCGCAATTTGTTTTTGCCGGAACCACCGGAAAAGTCGTCGGAACCGTCACTGACGCCGATAACGGCGAGCCGCTTCCCGGCGTCAACGTAATCTTGGAAGGCACGAACATGGGCGCGGTGACCAATGCCGACGGTTATTACGTGATTTTGAACGTGCCGCCGGGGACGTATACCATCAAAGCCAGCTACATTGGGTATACGACGTATCGCACCACCGAAGTCGTGGTCAAAATTGATCTCACCACCACGGTCGATTTTAAAATGAAGCCGGAAATTCTCGCCGGTGAAGAAGTGGTCGTGGTGGCGCAGCGGCCGGTTGTCGTGAGAGATGTTTCCGCCAGCCAGGCGAATTTGAATATAAAGGAAGTCGAAGCCCTGCCGGTGGTGAGCGTCGTCGGCGTTGTTGCGTTGCAAGCTGGCGTGCAAGGCTTGTCGATTCGCGGTGGCGGCAGCAGTCAAACCGCTTTTATGGTCAACGGCATCACGCTGCGCGACGAACGCGACAACACGCCGTACACCGGCATCAGCTACACCGCGGTCGAAGAAATACAATTGCAAACCGGCGGTTTCAACGCCGAGTTTGGAAATATCCGTTCCGGCCTAATCAATGTCGTGACCAAGGAAGGCAAGAAAGACCGCTACAGCGTGAGCCTGATTTCGCGCTACAGCCCGGCGGATCAAAAACGCTTCGGGCCTTCTCCCAATGCGCGCGATTCGTATTGGATTCGTCCTTATCTCGACGGGGCCGTGGCCTGGACCGGAACCAAAAGCGGCGCGTGGGATCAATTCACCCAGCTTCAGTATCCGGAGTTCGAAGGCTGGAACTCGATTTCGCTCAAATCGCTGCAAGACGACAACCGGGCGAACGACATTACGCCGGAGGCGGCGCAGCGCGTTTTCCTCTGGCAGCATCGCCGTAATTTGGATATCGTCGATCCGGATTATGATTTCGACATGAGCGTCGGCGGTCCGGTGCCGGTGGTCGGCGAGAGGCTCGGCGGTTTGCGTTTTCTCGCTTCGTATCGCACGGCGCAGGATATGTATGTGATTCCGCTGTCCAAAGACGGCTATCGCGATTTCAACATGCAGTTGAAAATGACCGCCGACCTTTCGCCCAAAATGAAACTGGTGGTGGAAGGCATTCGCGGCCGCTCGACGGGCACGAACGACAACAATTCCGGTTTGCCGGGTTTGTTTCGCTCGCCGGAAAGCCTCGGCGCGCAGTTGAATCGCGTCAGCTTTATCGAAACGCGCATTTTTGCGACGGATTATTGGGCGCCCAGCGTGATTACGCGAACCAGCATCGGCGCGAAGTTTACGCACGTGTTGAGTCCGTCGACGTTTTACGAGGCGACGCTGCATCGTTTCAAATCGGAATACCGTACCGCGCCCGGACGCCCGCGCAACACGACGGAGCTTTTCCTTTTTGGCAACAACTATTTTGTGGATGAAGGGCCGTTCGGTTTTCAACCCAAGCCGAGCGTGGGCGTCAACGGCATCCGTATGGGCGTCGGCATGAGCAACTCGCGCGACAGCAGCGAGGTGGCGGTTTATTCGGCGAAAGTTGATTTCAGCAGCCAGCTTGACCGCTACAATCAGATCAAAGCCGGCGTTGAATTGGTTTACACCGATAATAACGTCAACTACGCCTCGGTTGACGAGTTTTTGCCGAGCGGCCGCTCGCGCTCGAAGTGGCACACCTTCCCGGTGCGTGGCGCGTTTTATGCCCAGGACAAGCTGGAGTTCGAGGGCATGATCGCGAATATCGGCGTGCGCCTCGATTACTCGCACGCCGGCGGCAGTTGGTACGTGTATGATCCTTACAACCGGGCTTTTTCCTCGGAACGCTCGCTCGGTCTCGACACGTTGTTGGAGAAAGAATCGACCGAACGCATTTTCAATTTTAGCCCGCGCCTCGGCATCGCGTTTCCGATTACCGTCAACAGCAAGCTTTATTTCAATTACGGCCATTTTCGGCAGTTGCCGACGCCGGAAAATCTCTTTCTGGTGCGCCGGTTCTCCGACAACAACGCTGTCACCCGTCTGGCCAATCCGAATCTGCCCCTGCCGCGAACCATCGCCTACGAGCTGGGCTACGAGCAAAATTTAGCGGATCAATTTCTCATTCGGTTGGCTGGTTATTATAAGGATGTGTCGCAGCAATCTCGTTTGGTGACGTATATCAGCCGCGACAGCAAAGTCAATTATGCCGTCACCGAGCCGAACAATTATCAGGATATTCGCGGGTTTGAATTGACGCTGAACAAGAATCGCGGCAATTGGCTGCAAGGCTTTATCAACTACACATATCAAGTGAGCACCGCCGGCAATTTCGGTTTTGGAACTTACTTTGAAAATCCGGCGGAACAGCGGCGTTACGAACGCGAGACACGCTCGAATTATCAGGAAAAACCGGTGCCGCGGCCATACGCCCGCGCCAACATTTATCTTTTCTCGCCAACGAAATTCGGGCCCAGCCTCGCCGGTTTTCATCCGCTGGCCGACGTGCGTTTGAATGTGTTGGGCGATTGGGTCGCCGGCTATCATTTCACCTGGACCGGCGGCGGCAGCATTCCCGGCATCGTCAACAACGTACAATGGCGCAGTTTTAAGAACGTAGATTTGCGGTTGAGCAAAACCCTGAAAGTGGCCAAATCGAACGTCCAATTTTTCATGGATGTCAACAATCTCTTCAACATCAAATATATGCAGCAGTACGGTTTTATTGATGGGAAAGATTACGAAGCCTACATGAAGTCGCTGCATCTGCCACAAGAAATCGGCGATCCGCTCGGCTACGGCAATGTTCCCGGCGATGATCGTCCCGGCTCATTCCGCAAAGACGGCGTCGCGTTTGTGCCGATTTTAGCTGCCGCGTCTGCCGGAAGCCTGCCCGCGGCGCCGCCGAAACTTGAAGCCGGCCGCCGGCTGCTTTATTATCTGCGGGACACCGGCGAGTACATGGAATATCAAAACAACGCCTGGGCGAAGGCGGACGCCGGCTTTGTCAGGCAGGTTCTGGACGATAAAGCCTATATCGACATGCCCAATCAGCAATTCCTGACGTTTCTCAATCCGCGCGATATTTTCTTTGGCGTGAATGTGTCGTTCGATGTCTTCAGTCCTTTTTAATTCTGCGCAAGCGGTCATTTTAAAAACACGGAGCCGCTGAATTAACGAAATCTCACGGAGAAAGGTTTTAAAGAAATCCAATCTTCTCCGCGTCTCCGGGTTGAGTGAATATTGGCTTATACAAAGTTGAGGTGACCATGACAAGAATCTTTCATGGGAAACAGGTTTTTCTGATAAGTTTCTGCCTGCTATTGGCGGCCTTGAGCGACGCTTTCGCTCAATTTGAAGTGAAGTGGATGTCGGTCGGCTCGCTGCACAGTTGGTATTCGAGCATCGGCTGCGAGATTGAAGAAGGCCGCGTCAAAGTGCAGCAGGACGGTTTGCAGTGGCCGGCGATTCATCCGTATCAAGACATGGAGGCCGCCAAAGCTTTTTGGATCGGCGCGGCCAATTTTACCGACGAGAAGGGCGCAACCTATCCTCACAAAGTGGTGCACGTTGGCCCGCGCGTCACCGGCGCCCGCGAGTTTTTCCCTGTCTCGTTTGAAATGGTCAGCAAATTCGAGCCGCCGGAAGTTTCCGTCGACGGCGCGTTGTCGTTTGAAAAGCCCGTTGATAACAATCGGGTCGATCCGGCGATGAAGCCGGATCGCATGATCATCAACGTCGTGAACAGCCAGCTCGGCATCACCATGACGCGCAAGATCATGCAGTTCAGCCAGCCGTTTCATGACAATTATATCGTGTATGACTATGAGTTCAAGAACACCGGCAATGTGGACGATGATGCGGAAATTGAATTGCCCAATACGACCTTGACAGGCGTTTATTTCTTTTTTCAATATCGCTACGCCGTCTGCCGGCAAACGCGGTTTGTGATCGGCAACGCCACCGGCTGGGGCATCAACACGATGAACGACACGCGCGGCGATGGCGTGAAGCCCGATCCGCCCGGTGAAAATTTCCGCGCCCAGTTTGCCTGGCACGGCAAGTATCCGCCGTTTACGACCTACGACAATCTTGGCGCGCCGATTTTTGCGCCGGACGCCAGCGGATTCGTCGATAAGGCCGACACCACGGGCCGCCTTGGCGCTTATCAGTTCGTCGGCGTGGTGACTTTGCATGCCGACAAGTCGGCGACGGATAAAGCGGATGACTCGGCGCAGCCTTCGACCACCGGTTATAAAGACTCGGATCATCCGCTAACCTCCAACAACGATCCGTTCAACACGGTAAAGATGACGCAAGAGTACGAGTGGATGAAAGAAGGCCATGCCTCGCCGCGCCACGCCGATCGCGTCGAGCCGAGCGGCAATTTCATCGAGCCGACTGGCGATCCCTCTCTCGGCTCGACCGGCGGTTTTTCCTCGGTGAATGGTTATGGCCCGTACACCTTGCGGCCCGGTGAAAGCGTTCGGATCGTCATGGCGGAGGCCGCCTCCGGCTTGAGCCGCGAGCGGGCGGTGCAAATCGGCCAGCAATACAAGCAGCGCCGCATCACCGCGCGGGGAAAAAATTTAGCGCTGTTTAGTGGCCGCGATTCTTTGTTCCAGACTTTCCGCCGCGCCATTGCCAATTTTCAATCGGGTTATAATATTCCGCAGCCGCCGTTGCCGCCGAAAAATGTCACGGTGAATGGCGGCGGCGACCGCATCGCCTTGACGTGGGACGTTTACAACGCCGCCGATCCGAATTTGCGCGGGTTTGAAATTTATCGCGCCACCGGCAAATATGACAGCACGTATCGCCTCATTTACAAAGCCGGAGCGACCGAACGCAGCTACAATGACAAAGATTTGATTCGCGGCGTGGCCTATTACTATTATATTGTTTCTCTCGGCGACGCCGCGGCGAATAATGGAGCCGGCTTGACGCCGCGGGTGGCTTTGCGCAGCAGCCGTTATTACACGCAAGCTTACGACCCGGCCAATCTCAAGCGGCCGGAAGGGAGCAGCCTGGACGAAATTCGCATCGTGCCCAATCCGTTCAGTCTTGGGGCCGATCCGAATCGATTACGTTTCCCGGGCGAGCCGGATAAAATCGGCTTCTTCAATATTCCGGGCGAGTGTACGATTCAAATTTTTACGGAAAGCGGGGAGCTGATCAAAACCATCGAGCACAAGGACGGCAGCGGCGATGCGTATTGGAATTGCACGACTTCATCAGATCAAATCATCGTCAGCGGCGTTTACATTGCCGTGGTCTCAGACACGCGCAACCGGCAAAGGAAGATTGTGAAGTTTGTCGTGGTGAGATAAACCTGAATTAGGGGAATCTTATGCAAGTGTGTTTAGGAGATTGATGTAAATCTTAATGTTGGCTTAGCAACGTCAGTACTATCATTTTTTAAACTATGTCAAAGTCAATTGAAGCGCTCATTAAACCCCATATGCTCGAATGGGCGCGTCGCAAAATAGGATTTGATTTGATTGGTGCTGCTAAACGAATTGGCGTAACACCAGAGCGGCTGCAATCATGGGAAAATGGTGATGAGCATCCGACAATTAAGCAGGCAATTAAGATCGCAGAGGTATACAAACGTCCGTTATCTTTATTTTACTTGAACGAACCGCCAAAGGATTTTAGTGTTTCGACGACTGATTTTCGGCGCTTCCCAGATGTTGGATCACGATCTCCATCACCAGGTTTAATTTGGGAGCAACGACAAGCAGAGACGAGGCGCAGTATTATGCTCGAATTTGCTGAAAACGATGATGTCGGCCGATTCCATTACCTCAATGCAATAAAATTGGATGATGATCCGGAAGAGAGTGCTGATTTCGTACGATCACAGTTGGGAATTGACTGGACAACACAACTCAAGTGGTATAATCCCAACGAAGCGCTGAATGGATGGAAGCAAGCCATCGAGCGTCATAATGTGCTTGTTTTTCATACGAATCATCAGGGATTAACTATCGATGAATCGGAGGCGCGTGGTTTTTCAATCAGCGCTTCTCGTTTTCCCATTATCGTTTTAAATGCCTCGGATGCGCCACGGGCTCGCATATTTACTGTGCTTCACGAGTTTACGCATTTATTGCTGAATGCCGGCGGTGTTTGTGACTGTTGGGAGCATTTTAGGGCACAAACGCTTGAGCACCGAATTGAAGTCTTTTGTAACCGGATAGCCGGCGCGATTTTAGTGCCCGCATCAATTCTCTTCGCGCATGAAATTCTTCAGGCTAATAAACGGCTTGATGATTGGAATAACGATGAAATAGCACGGCTTGCTAATGATTTTGTTACAAGCCAGGAAGTAATTTTGCGCCGCTTATTAATAGTGAGGCGAGTATCACAAGCATTTTATGAAAAAAAACGGGCAGAATATGCTAAGGCCTATCTCGAATACAAGAATAAGAAAAATTTAGAAACTGTGGATAGCGGGTTTGCACCATATTTTAGGATGGTTTTACGCAGAAACGGAAAACCTTTTACTCGGAGTGTTTTAAATTCTTACTACGATAAGCAGATCACCCTAGCCGATGTCGCTGATTATCTCGGCGCAAAAATAAAAGATGTACGAAAAATGGAAGTGGAATTATTCTCAAATTGATGGGTTAATTTAAGTGATTGAGGTATATTGCTTGGATACCAGTGTATTGATTGAAAGCTGGTGTAATTTATATCGCCCGGCCTCTTTTCCTTCGTTTTGGAAGAAGCTTGAAGATGCAATTGAGCGAGGCAGCTTTGTAGCGCCGGAGCTCGTTTTAAATGAACTCGAGCGGAAAGAAGATGATATTTTTAAATGGGCCAAGCAAAAGCCGTCATTGTTCGCCCCATTGGATACCGAGCTGCAGAACGCTCACGAAAAAATTATTAATGACTTTCCACGGCTCATAGATCAAGCTAAATTCCGTTCAATGTGTGATCCATGGGTGATCGCTTTGGCTCAACTTCGTCAATGCCCTGTAGTTACACAGGAAGATTATGGCAGTGATACTAAACCGAAAATACCTGATGTATGCCGAAAATTAAGCATAAGCTGCATCAAAGTTGCTGATTTGATACAATCAATGGGATGGATATTTTAAAATAAGTCGTCAATGATGCGAATCACCACTCCAGGGTGTATCTATGAAAAAGTATATGCTTTTTAGTTGCCTTCCACTTATTGTGGTTGCAACGACTAGTTTTGGCCAGGTGAAGCGCGAGAATCAGCAGAAACTGGCGCAGACCGGATTCAAATTTCTGAGCGTGACCACCGACGCGCGGGCCGGCGCGATGGGCGAGGCCTTCACCTCGCTGCAAAGCCCGTCCGCCGCCATGTTTTTCAATCCCGCCGGCATGGCGCGCTTGGAAGGTTTTGCTCACGTCTCGCTCGGCCAGGTGCAATGGATCGCCGATATCAACTACGCCTTTGGCAGCGCCGTGTTCAATCCGTTTGACGGCAAGTTCGGCATTTTCGGCGTCACCGTGGTGTCGGTTGATTATGGCGAATTTAAAGGCACGATTCGCGCCAATAACGATCAAGGCTTTGAAGACACCGGCACGTTTAGCCCGAATGCTTACGCCATCGGCGTCGGGTATGCGAAAGCGCTTTCGGACAAATTTTCCGTCGGCGGCAACCTCAAATATGTGAAACAGGATCTCAGCGGCGACAGCGGTGGGTTCATTGTCGGCTTCAATCAGGATGGCAGCCAGCGCAAAACCACTTATGCCGCGAACGTGGCGGCGTTTGATTTCGGGATCATTTATCGCACCGGTTTCAAGAGCCTGGATTTCGGCATGACCGTGCGCAATTTTTCCAAGGAAATCAAATACGTCGAAGAAGGTTTTCAACTGCCGTTGACCTTCAAGATCGGCCTGTCAATGAACGCGATGGATTTGTTGATGCCGGAGAATAAAAATCACGCGGTGCTGGTTTCCGTCGACGCCGTGCATCCGCGCGATTATCCCGAGCAGCTCAATATTGGCGCGGAATATCTCTTCATGAAAACCGTGGCGCTGCGCGCCGGTTACGTGCAACCGAATGACGAGCATGGCTTCAGCGCCGGCGCCGGTTTGCAGAAGGCGTTCAAAAAGTACAAATTCGCGCTGGATTATGCTTACACGCCGTTCGGCATTTTTGATAATGTGAATCGGTTTACCATGCAGTTTGCGTTTTGAAGTTTTTTCGTAGTAGATTTCGTCGTAGAGCCTTCCGGCTCTACGCATTGCAAGGATGTTAAAATTTTTGATTTTAAAAACTGCTCCTAAAGGAACTGCTACGAAAATTTTATCAACGGATGGGACGAAAATGAAATCACATCTGAACAAAATAAAGGCGCTCGGAGCTATTTCCCTGCTGGTTTTATTTGCCGCCTGCGAAAACGAGACCGCCCCGAGCCTTTTCGATCCGAACGTAACCAGCAACCCGGCGCCGGTGATCAACAATCTGTCCCCGGCCAGCGGCTCGCTGGCGGGCGTCGGCGTCGTTACGATAGCCGGCGCGAATTTCGCATCGAATAAAGCCGATAACTTCGTTTATTTCGACAAACTGTCCGCCGAAGTTTTAGAAGCTTCGCCGACGCAATTAAAAGTCAAAGCGCCGGTGTTGGTGAAAGATTCCATTCAAGTTCGGCTCGCCGTTTCTAAGGCCGAAAAATTCAGCAACACCATGCTTTATAAACTGGAAGCGGCGGTTTCCGAGCCGGTTAAATTTCAATCCTTCGAAGAGCCCTGGGGCATTGCATGCGATGCGAATGGCGAGGTTTATGTCTCGATGGTCGTGAATGCCTTGGCCGCGGGCGTCAAAAAAATCGTCGCCGGCAAATTGAACGATTATGCGCCGCGCGGCACGGAGCTGAAATATTCGGCAATGAAATTCGGCCCCGGCGGAGTGATTTATGCCGCGCGCATCGTGCGCGCCGTTTTCCAGATTCCGGCGGCGGGCGCAGCGCCGGCGGTGTTCGTCTCCAGCGCCAACGGCATGGACGGCACGATCTACGATCTGGATTTTGACGCCGGCAAAAATATTTGGGCTGCCGGCAACAATGATTTCATCTATCGGGTGAAGCTCGACAAAAACACCAAAAGATTTGCCTTCCGCGCCAACGTCCGCTCGGTGCGCGTTTTTGACAATTATCTTTATCTCGCCGGCAACCGCGACGGCTTGGAAAAAGTTTGGCGGCTGCGTTTGCTCTCGGCGGATTCTTTGGGCGCTGAAGAGGAATATTTCAATTATTCGGCGACGCCTGCCGGCGCCAGAGGAACGGGGGTTTTTGCGATCACCTTTGCCAGTGACGGCGATATGTATCTCGGCACCGATGCGTCTGAGGCGATCTTTGTCGTGCATCCCAACAAAACTTTCGAGCCGCTGTATCCCGGCTTGTTTGTGCCTAAAAGTCTGGTTTTTGCCTGGGGCAAAGGCACGGAACTTTACGTCACGCGCGAGCGATTCGGCAGCGCCGCGCAAACGCTGGTTAAAATCAATACGCAAAAAACCAGCGCGCCCTATTACGGGCGCCAGTAAATTTTAAACCATCATACTATTATTCACCTTTCAACCATGGAGAGACCCATGAAAAAGCTATTTGCTACAGTTTTTCTTCTCGCCGGTTTTTTGGTTTTCGGCGAGGCCTCGGCGCAGTGGCAATTCGTCAAGGCGTTTCCTGACACCAATTTGTTGAAATCCGGCACGGGATGTCATGGCATTGCGGTCGATCGCGCTGGAAAAATTTGGGTTCAGCTTTTTTCCGTGTCGGATAGCGTCGTGATCACAAGAGTCAAACGGCCCACGCGCGTCATCTATGTCTTCAATCCGAATGGCACGCAAGCGCCGTTTTCGCCGATCAGAACCATCACGGTCGCCGGGGTAAAGGATTCTTTGACGACACCCCCGGATGTAAGCAATCGTGGCCTGCGAACCGATCATGAGGGGAATATTTTATCGAGCCATTTTGACCGCATGTATCGGTTAAATTATCGAACCGGCGAGGGCATGAACAAAGTGCTCCCTCGCCCGAACGCCAGCTTGACCGCTCCGGCCGTAGATCAGCAAGGAAATATTTTTACGGCTCAGGTCGCGCAAAACGCCCACCCCATTCAAATTTTTGCGAAAGATTTTAGCAAGATCGGAGTAGCTGTTGATACTTCGCGTGGTTTTTCCAGAAGCTTTGAAGTTTCCCGCGACGGCAACACCATTTACTGGGCGGGGTACACCAACCATGCGATTTACCGATACCGGCGTACGGATGAGTTCTCTCCTTTTGCCAAACCGGACACCATTTTGAAAGGGTTCGATTCGGAATCCTTCGCCTGGCAGCCCAAAACCGGCCTTTTGTGGCTCAGCGCCGGCAGCTACAACGACCTGCCGAATCGCTTTCCGGGCGCAAGAACTTTATATAGCCCCAACACGTGGTATGGCTATAATCCTCAGACAGGGCAGATTGTTGACAGCCTCAAATGGGTCTTCCGCAGAGCAAGAAACGCGAATGAACGTCCGCGCGCGATTGCGTTCAGCGTGAGCGGCGATACCGCCTACGTCGGCTGCTTCGGCGCCGGCGATTATCCTTCGGTGCAGATGTTCGTGAAAAGGACGACCAAGGTCGAGGAAAAAACGCCCATCACCAGCGTCGATGGCTACACGCTATCGCAAAACTATCCCAACCCCTTCAACCCGCTGACGGAAATCAAATTTTCCATCGCCCAAACCGCTTTTACCACGTTGAAGGTTTACAACGTGTTGGGCGCCGAGGTGGCGACATTGGTGAACGACAACCTTTTCGCCGGCAATCACAGCGTCGAGTTTGACGCCCGCCAACTGCCATCCGGAACATATATTTACGAATTGCGTTCCAACGGCGTGCGCCTCACGAAGAAAATGATGCTCACGAAGTGATCTCGGCGGCTCGAATTCTATGACGAGTGGTTGAGGCAATTTTTCAAAGGGCATCTGAGCTAAACAAGTTCAGATGCCCTTTTGAGTTTGGAATAATGACCAGCGATGAGTGGAGATGGCATGAAAAGGGTGTTGTGGTTGATTTGTTTTTTAATTGTTTTTATCCCAATAAAACTTTTTTCCGACATTCCCCCCAAACGCGAATTTCGCGGCGCCTGGGTCGCCACCGTGCTCAATTTGGATTGGCCGTCCTCGCGCGGCCTCGCGCCCGAGGCGCAGCGCCAGGAGCTGATCACGATTTTAGATGAATTAAAAAACGCCGGCGTCAACGCGGTGATGTTTCAAGTCCGTTCGGAGTGCGATGCGATGTATGCCTCGACACTCGAGCCGTGGTCGTATTGGCTCACCGGCAATCAGGGCACGCTGCCAAGCCCGTTTTATGATCCGCTCGCGTTTGCCGTCGCCGAAGCGCATCAACGCGGCATGGAGCTGCACGCTTGGTTCAACCCGTATCGCTCCGTGCGCGAAGTCGGCAATTATCCCAATGCGGCCAATCATGTGTCGGTCCGGCATCCGGACTGGATCATTCAAACCGGCGGCGCCAAAATTTTGAATCCCGGCCTGCCGATGGTGCGCAGCTTTATCACCAGCGTCGTCATGGACGTGGTCAATCGTTACGACGTGGACGGCGTTCATTTTGACGATTACTTTTATCCCTATCCGCCGAATCAAATCAGCAACCAGGACAATGCCACTTTTGCCAGCTATTCGCGCGGGTTTTCCAACATCGGCGATTGGCGGCGCGATAATGTCAACTTGTTTGTGAAAATGGTTCATGACAGCATTCAAGTTGTCAAGCCGTTTGTGAAATTCGGCATCAGCCCGTTCGGCATTTGGAGAAACGGCGTGCCCTCCGGCATCACCGGGCTTGATGCGTACGGCACGATTTATTGCGATGCGCTGGCGTGGCTGCAACAAAAAACCGTTGATTATCTCACGCCGCAGTTGTATTGGCCCTTCGGCGGCGGCCAGGATTACGGCAAGCTCATGCCGTGGTGGGCCTCGCAGATCAATGGCCGGCATCTTTATCCGGGGCAGGCGGCGTATCGCGTGGCGAGCTGGAATGCGAATGAAATTCCGCGGCAAATCCGTTTGAACCGCACGACGACGTCCGGCGCTCCGGGCAGCGTTTTTTTTCGCGCACTCAATTTCCGCGAAAATCCCAAGGGGTTTGTTGACAGTTTGAAAACCGATTTGTATCGCTACCCGGCGCTGCCGCCGGTGATGGCGTGGAAAGATTCGATTCGGCCCAATATTCCAACGAATCTTAAGTACGAACGTATCGCCGGCGCGGGCGCGGCGGAATTGCGCTGGCAATCGCCGCCGGCAGCGAGCGACGGAAACACCGCCTCGCGATATGTCGTTTATCGATTTAATACGCCAACGATTATGCCAAGCGAGCAGAATGATCCGAGCAAAATCGTTGCGATCGTTGGTGGCGTCGCGGCGAAGCCTCGAACACCACCGGCCTCAAATGCGGCTAATTATTACGCGGTCTCGGCGCTCGATCGCAACGCCAATGAAAGTTTGCCGAGCCAACTCTTGCTGATTTCGCCTCCGGCCAAGCCGTTGTTAGCGTTCCCGGCAAGCGGCGCCCTCGGCCAGCCGGAAAGCGTGACGCTGCGCTGGTTTTATCCGCCGGTGGCGGCGTCGTATCATTTGCAAGTCTCACCCGACTCGACTTTTGCGACCCAACTCCTGGTCAATGAAACGAGCTTGACGGATACGTTCAAAGTGATTGCGGGATTGGAAGGGCAGCAAAAATATTATTGGCGCATGCGGGCGGACAACGCCGGCGGGATGGGCGTTTTTTCAGCCACCAGTCATTTTACCACCGGTTTCCCAATTGCGCCGATGCTGGCCTCACCGGTCAACAACACGCCCAATATTCCTGTTAGCGTCGTTTTTAAATGGAATGCGGCCCGCAGCGCGCAAACTTATCATTTGCAAGTTTCGCGCAGCCTGGCTTTCGAAGCGGGCGCCATCGCCGTCGACATGAAAGAGCTTGCCGACACCAGCTTTGCGGTCAGCCAGCTCGAAGGCAATCGTTTTTACTTCTGGCGCGTGCGCGCCGCGAATACGCTCGGCGCCAGCGGCTGGTCGGCGATTTGGCGGTTCAAAACCATCGACGTGACTTCCGTTGTCGAAGCGCCAACCGCGCCGTCAACTTTTGCGTTGTATCAAAACTACCCGAACCCGTTCAACCCCGTCACGACGATTGTCTTTGATTTGCCCAAAGCCGGCGTGGCGCAGTTGGTCATTTATGACGGCTTGGGCCAGGAAGTGCTGAGGTTGCTCAATGAATCGTTGCCCGCCGGCCGCCATGAAACGCCGTTCTATGCGCAAGATTTGCCGTCGGGAATTTATTATTATCGTTTGAAATTTGAGGGGCAGGTGTTGACGAAGAGGATGACGGTTTTGAAATAACGGTCCGAAGTCAAAAGTCCGAAGTCAATAAGACCGGCTGATTACTGGTCACTAATCACTCGCTTTACCCATTCTTCGCTTGCGCTTTGATTTTGGTGATGGATTGATTGGCCGCAGTGCGCACGGCTTCGCTGGGATCGTCAAGGGCTTTGTATAAACTCGGCAGGGCTTTGGCATTGCCCAAACGGCCGAGCGCTTCCGCTGCTTGCAGCCGCAGCGCTTTGTTGCCGTATGCCAAGGCCGTGGTGAGATGCGGCAGCGCGTGTTGATCGCCGATATAGCCCAGCGTGATAATGGCAACGCCGCGCGCGAACGGATCGCTGGAAGCGGCGCAGGCCATGGCCAGCTCGTAACCGGCCGTCTGGCCGACCGCCGCTAAAATCGAGGCCGCGAGCAGACGCGCCAGCAGCGGGTGGGAATCATCTTTGACCAATTCTTCAAGTTGTTCGACGAGCGCGGCCCGACCGTCAAATTCGCGCCGGCAAATTTCCGCGAGCGAGTGCGCCGCTTGTTGCCGCACTTCGGGCGTTTCCTGGAGGTCGACGACGCGGGCAACCAACGCGGTGATGACTTCGGGCTGGTGAAAGGAAGAGAGGGCCCGGCAGACAGACAAACGCGCCGCCGGCGACGCGGTGGGGAGTTTTCGCAGCAACGGCGGCACGGCTTCGGCGGCCCGGATTTGCGACAGCACCTCAGCCGCAGCGCCTTGCACGAGGGTCGAACCGTCCTTTTCGAGAATCCTGATCAAAACCTTCGCGTCCCGCTCCGTGGCCATTTTGCCGAAACGATAAATCAATTGCGCGCGCATGTTCTCGTCGCGTTCGCGGCGGATTTCTCCGGGGAAAATCCGGCGCATTTTTACCGGCATGCGCTGCATGTTGTCACACATGGCCTGGGCGCGCGGGTGGCCGGCTTGCAGATAGCAGCGCCATAACAGCAGCGTCGCAGCCGGCTCGTCGGCGTTGCGCGCCAGATACCCCTCGAGAAGCTCGATGGCTTCGCCCAAAGGATCGGCGAGCGTGCTCGTGGTTTTTAGATGCAAGGTCTGCGATTGCTGATAAAGCGCTTCGGCTTTCTGCAAATCATTGCCGCAGGCGCAAAGAAGACAAACGGCGATGAGAGGTAAAAAAAGTTTTGGCCATTTCATGCGGATTTCACACAGAATAAAAATCAACTCAGAATAGGGCTGGCGTTTCAAAAAATTAAAAACGCTCAACTTGTTTTTAACGATCACCGGAAAGAAAAGGCGGCGGCAATCACAATATAAAAATTTGCCCGGAACAGACACAAGCAAAAAGATTGCCATATTTTTATCAATTCTGTGCTTGATTAAATCTCCGCTTTTTTATATTTTAGTAGCTATAAGAAAGTTAAGCGCTGGTGTTAAATTCTGAAAGCGCCGCTTGTAAAATTTTTGTCGCATTTTTACGGCTAACGGTGCGCAAAATTTCGGTTTATCCTGCCAAAAAAATGCGCACCGCATCGATCAAAACTCAAAAGGGTGCTTATGAGAACTTCACGATTCTTCGAGATGATTGGTTGGGCCGCTTTTTCAATCGCCTTAAGCTGGAGCGTTCGCCAGCCGGCGTTGTGGGCGGCGGACAACAAGCCTGTTACCGTTCAAATTTTTTATTCGAGCGACGCCCTGGGCTATCACGATCCGTGTGGCTGAAGCGGCAGCAGGCGTGGCGGTCTGGCCAGGCGAATTACAGTCATCGACAGTTTGCGAAAGATTTATCCCGACCTGATCATGATTGACGGCGGCGACATGGGCGAATCCATTCATGGCCCGACGGTTTGGAAATCCGCCGAGTTGTTTAAAACCATGCGCAGCCTCGGGTACGACGCCATCGGCCTCGGCGAGCGCGATTTGGCTCCGGCGTTCTTCGAGGAAGTCAGCCAAAGCGGCGCGAAGGAAATTTTGCTGAGCGGCAACTATAAACCTGCCGCTGCCATCGGCGCCGCGCCTTTTCGTTTGATTCAACGAAAATCAACTCGCGTCGGCGTCGTCGAAGTTGTTTCATCTTTTTATCAACAGGGCCAAGCTCTCGAGCCGGCGGATCCAAAAACTTTTTTGCAGCGCCAGATCGAGGCCATGCAGCAGCAAAAAGCCGACGTGACGGTGGTCATTTATCATGGTCCGGCTAACGAGGCGCTGGCTCTGCGGCCAAGTTTCCCCGGCGTCGATCTCTGGTTGATCTCTCACGGCGCTTATCAGCCCATGGTGCAAGTCGTGACCAATGATGGCGGCGCGCTCGTCGCCGGCCCCGGTGACCGCGGCCGCGAAGTCGGATTGATCACGTTGGAGAAAAACCGCAAGGGTGTGGCGCGCGCGGCGAAATTTCATCAAATTATTTTGGACGACCGCGTGCCGGATTCGCCCAAAGCCGCGCCGATTCAAGAACGTTTTCTCAAGCGCAGCCAGTCGTCGGTGACGCCGCCGCCGGAGCCGGCGCGAAACGGATTCGCCGCGCATGAAAATTCTTTCGTCGGCAGCGAAGTGTGCCGGCTTTGCCACGAAGAAACGTACAACAAATGGCGCGATACCAAGCATGCCCACGCGTTAGAAACTTTGGCGACGAAAAAGCAATCGGCCAATTCGAAATGTTTGCCGTGCCACACCGTCGGTTTCGGCGAGCCAAGCGGCTACACGCTCAAAGAGAATCAGCCGTATTTAGCCGCGGTGGGCTGTGAAATGTGCCATGGCCGTTCTGGGGATCACGTCCGCGCCGACGATCAAACCAATAATTTTTCCAAGACGACCGCAGCGACATGTTTGCGCTGCCACGACAAAGAAAATTCGCCGAAGTTCGTGTATGCGGAATACGTCAAGCGCGTGCATTGAGAGCAGCGCCAAAAGTAGAAAACAAAAAGGGCGGGTCGCCGCGACAGGCAACCCGCCCTTTGTCTTTTCAAACCGGCGGTTACGGATGTTTGATGATTTCGTTTCGCAGTGGTTTCACCGTCTGCAAATAAGCGAAGATGGCGCCCAAATCTTCCTCCGTCATACCGGCGTACATCGTCCACGGCATCACGGTGTTGTCGTCACCTTGGGGCGTCGGAATGTGGCTGGCGCTTGAGTCGAGGTATTCTTTGAAGCGGCCGATGAAATATTCTTTGTCCCACGCGCCGATGCCGGTGTCTTGTTCCGGCGTGATATTGGCGGAGCGCACGACCTTGCCCCAGGGAAAGCGAAATTCCTGCCCGCCGGCGAAATCCATGCCCGGCAGCGATTGGCCCTGCTCATCAACCGGCGTGTGGCAGAAATGGCATCCCGCGACCGTGTTTAAATATTTGCCGTAGGCCAGTGTGTCCGAGATTGCCGGACGCGGCTGCGGTTCATAAGGCTTGGGAATCGTCCGCACGATGAAATTGAGCGGAAAATTAAGCTGCGATCTTTTGACTTCATTTTGAATCGGCGGCAGCGTTCGGAGATAGGCGACGATGGCCTCGGCGTCATCTTGCGCCAACGCGCTGTAAATCGGATACGGCATAAGCGGAAACAGCGCCTGGCCGTCTTTGTTGACGCCGGCCGTGATCGCGCGCAAAATCTCGCCGTCGGTCCAATTGCCTAAAGCAGCCGGCGTGATATTGGGCGCATAGAGCGTACCGATGGTCTCGACAAATTCAGCGCCGCCTTTGCCTTCGGTGCTAGGCTCAAGCGGGCCGGAATAATAATCAAAATTTCGCGTCGAATGGCAGTCGATGCAGACGGTGACGTGATTGGCGAGATACTTTCCGCGCGCGATTTTTTCCGGCGCCGGTTCGATGGTGAGATTGGGCGTTGGGCCGGCTTTGGGAAAACTCGACACAAAATAAATCAAGCCGGCGCCAATGAGCACAACCAATGCCAGAATGATTCCTCCCAAAATTTTCAAGAATTTTTTCATGGCGCTCCTTTCTTTGGTTTAATAAAAAAACGTATTGAATATAAAAAATCGGCGGCCAATTTCAAAGGAAAAATTTATTTCCGGCAGGAAATCAGCTTGACATTGCAGGCGCATTTTTGTATTCTTTAGCCGCAAATCAGGAAAGGAAACGAACGTGAAATCAACCACCGGCTCAAAAGCCCCTACGGGCGGCGAAATCATCGCCAGGATGCTGGCCCATGAAGGGGTGGAAAAAGTTTTCGGCATCATCGACGGCACTTATTTCGGCCTGTATTCGAATTTGAAAAAATTCGGCATCGAGCTGATCAGCCCGCGCCACGAAGCCTGCGCGCTGCACATGGCCGGGGCATACGCGCGTTTGACCGGCAAGCTCGGCGTCGCCATCGCCAGCAACGGCCCGGGCGTCGCCAATGCGCTGTCCGGCGTCGCTGTGGAAAATGGTGAAGGCAATCGGGTTCTGCTCATCACCAGCACGCGTCGTGTTGGCATCGGCTATCCCGACCGCGGCGGCACGTATCAATATTTCAATCAGGTCGGCGCGATGAAGCCGATGGCGAAATGGAGCGGCGCCGCGGCCTCCTTTAATCGCATTCAGGAAATGATGCGCCGCGCTTTTCGCATTTCGTATCACGGACGGCCCGGCGTCGTGCACGTCGATGTGCCGGAAGATATCATGAACGCCAAAACCGAAGCGCAGAGTTTTGTGTTGCCGTCGCGGTATCGCCGTCTCGAAGCGATGGCGGCAAGCGAGACGCAAATTGAGCGCGCCGCTGAAATGCTGGCTGCCGCCAGGCTTCCGATGATTCACGCCGGCAGCGGCGTTATTCATTCCGGCGCGTTTGCCGAGCTGCAAAAAATTGCGGAAATTTTGCACGCGCCGGTTACAACGAGCTGGGGCGGCCGCAGCGTTTTGCCGGAGACGCACGAGCTGGCGATGCCGATGATTTACATCAAGCTCAACAATCAAGTGCGCAACGCCGCCGATCTCGTGCTCACGCTCGGCTCGCGCCTCGGCGAAACCGATTGGTGGGGCAAGCCGCCGTATTGGGCCTCGCCAGCCGAGCAGAAGATGATTCAAGTGGACATCGACGAGGAGATTTTTGGACTCAACAAACCCGCCGATCTTCCCGTTCTTGCCGACATCAAAATTTTCTTGGCGAAGCTGCTTGAGAAATTGGCGCCGCTGCAAAACAACATGCCGCTGGCAGAACGCCGCAAAGAAGTAAAGAAGTTTCAAACCGCGCGAGCCAAATTCCGCCAGGAGTTCGATGCGCATCTCAAAGATAAATCCGCGCCGATGAATCCGGCGCACGTCGCGGAAGTTTGCCGCCGATTTTTTCCCGACGACGCCGTTTGCGTGATTGACGGCGGCAACACGGCGGTGTGGGCGCATTTTTTCCACGAGGCGCGCGTGCCCAACACCATTTTGCAAACCGCGAAATTCGGCATGTTGGGCGCCGGCGTCGCGCAAGCTTTGGGCGCGGCAGTGGCTTTTCCCGAACGTCAAATTTATTGCATCATCGGCGACGGCGCAATGGGTTTCAATCTCCAGGAAATCGAAACCGCGGTGCGCAACAATTTGAAAGTGGTCTACCTCGTCTGCTGCGACAAACAATGGGGCATGGTGAAAATGAATCAGCAATTTGCCCTGAAGCCGGTCAAAACCATCGTGAAAAAGTCTCTGGCGCCGGAAGAAACCATCAACGCCGATTTGAACGAAATTCAATTTGACAAACTCGCCGAGAGCATGGGCGCGCACGGCGAGCGCGTGGCCGATCCGAAAGAACTGCAGCCGGCGCTCGAACGCAGCCGCGCCGCCGGCAAATGCGCCGTCATTCATGTCGATGTCAACCCCGTCAAACACATGTGGGCGCCGGGGTTGATTTATTTCAAAGAGATGCACAAGGAGCCGAAGGGGAAATAATTCGTATGCCAGTTGACCAGCTTCAGCTCAATTTCAATCCCGACAGCATTCGTCTGCTGAATTTCATCCTCGGGCTGGTCATGTTCGGCGTCGCGCTCGATCTTAAATTCGACGATTTCAAACGCCTCGCGGCCTCGCCGATTCCGCCGCTCATCGGATTGTTCGCGCAATTCCTTCTGCTCCCGGGGCTTTCTTTTCTCTGGACGGTGATTTTAAACCCGTTGCCCAGCATCGCGCTCGGCATGATGCTCATCGCGGCTTGTCCGGGCGGCAATATTTCGAATTTCCTCACTCACCTCGCCGGCGGCAATACCGCGCTGTCGGTGAGCATGACGGCGATTTCCACCGCGGTCGCGCTGGTGATGACGCCGTTCAATCTCACCTTTTGGGGAAAGTTGAATGCAAACACCTCGCCGATTCTGCAACATGTCAATCTCGATCCCCTCGAGGTTTTTTATACCGTCGTGATCATTTTGGGAATTCCATTGTTTGCCGGCATGATGATGGCGCATCATGCGCCCAAAATCGCGGCGCGTTTGCGCCGGCCGCTCAAGATTTTTTCTCTGGCCTTTTTCGTCGTCTTCATTCTCGTTGTCTTTGCGATGAATTGGAACAATTTTCTGGCTTACGTTCCCCGAATTTGGTATGCGGTGTTAATTCAAAATGCCCTGGCGCTTTTTATCGGTTATGCGATCAGCCGGCTGTTTCGCCTTCCCCGGCGTGATGCCCGCGCCATCAGCATCGAAACCGGCATTCAAAACTCGGCGTTAGGGCTTGCCTTGATTTTTCAGTTCTTCGCCGGATTAGGCGGTATGGCCTTGGTCGCCGCCTGGTGGGGAATTTGGCATCTGGTTTCGGGTTTATCTTTGGCGCTGGTTTGGTCAAAGCGGCCGGTGTCATAAAAAGGGGATCTCCAAAAAAAGTTTGAAACATATTGCCGTATTTTCTAAATTGTTATACCTATCAAGAATAAGTTGGATTTTAAAATATTTACAAAACCATGCAAACAATATACAAATTACCCCTGATTCTGGAGCCTCAGCCCGAAGGCGGCTATACGGTAACTTGCCCAATATTGCCGGAACTTATTACGGAAGGCGATTCGATTCAAGAAGCTTTCGCCAATGCTTCAGATGCTCTGGTGGCAATTATCGAAGCCTACGAAGATCTTGCGCGCCCCTTGCCGCCGGCGTTGCAACGATTGACAATTGACACGCCGATTTCAATTGAAACCCTCGTTCCCGTAGGATAAAAACAATTAATTTTTGATTTTGTGGAAAGCATTTCAAGATGCATAATCCCAAAGGAAATCTATTACCATCAATCGCGGCCAACCTTCCACAATTTAATCTCCTCCCCCAACCCGGACGAGCTGGAAACAAAAAACAAAAGCGCACGCAAAGACGCAGAGACGCAAAGTTACCGCAAAGCTTTTCCTTCATTGAACTTGTAAAAGAATGTCATCCGTTTTGATCACCGGCGCTGCCGGTTATCTGGGTCAAGAAACTTTGCAAAAGCTCGTGCAACAGCGCGACGAGCTTCGCCAGCTTGTTGCGATGGATATTCTCGACATTGCGCCTCAGAAACGGCTTGCCGGAGTTGAATATATTTGCGCCGACATTCGTTCGCCGGAGATGGCGGCATTTTTCAAAAAATTCGCCGTTGACATCGTCGTTCATTTGGCCGCCATCGTGACTCCGGGCCGCCACAGCCATCGCGAGCTGGAATATTCAGTGGATGTTTTGGGAACGGAAAATATTCTCAAGGCCTGCGTCGAAACCGGTGTCAAAAAAATCATTATCACCAGCAGCGGCGCGGCTTATGGTTATCATCCCGACAACCCTGCCTGGCTGCAAGAAAATGATCCATTGCGCGGCAACGAAGAATTTGCTTATTCCTATCACAAGCGGTTGGTTGAAGAAATGCTGGCGCGTTATCGCGAGCAACATCCGAGCTTGCAGCAGCTTATTTTTCGGCCTGGCGTTGTGCTCGGCAAAAATGTGAATAACCAAATCACCGCGTTGTTTGAAAAGAAATTCGTGATGGGATTGCGCGGCGCCGATTCGCCCTTCGTTTTTGTCTGGGATCAGGATGTCGCCGCGTGCCTGGTGAAAGGCGTTTTGGAGAATAAATCCGGCATTTATAATTTGGCCGGCGACGGCGCGCTCAGCATGAGAGAAATCGCGGAGATGTTGAAAAAGCCTTATCTCCCGCTGCCGGCGATGCTGGTCAAAAGCGCGTTATGGCTGCTAAGTAAATTTCGCTTGAGCCAATACGGCCCCGAGCAAGTGAATTTTCTCCGCTACCGGCCGGTGCTGTCGAATCAAAAACTCAAAACCGAGTTCGGGTATGTTCCCCGAAAAAATTCTCAAGAAGTCTTTGAATATTATTTGTCGGAAAAAGCATGATAATGAGAAAACATGCCAATCAAAAAACAAAGTAGCTTGACATTGTTAACTTACCCTCGATCTGTCATTCCGACCGAAGGGAGGCTACGCCCGCAGGGAACCTTTTTGAAGCAGACTGCGTCCGTCGGATTTCTCGCTGCGCTCGAAATGACAAATTTTAACTTAACATTGTCGAGGTAGAAGCTCAATTTCAAAAGCCAAATCCTATTTGGAAATCGGAGAGTTTTGGGATACACACAATTTAACCGATTATTGGGATAAAACTCATCCGGCACAGTTTAAAGTGGATATCCAATCGGAAGTGGTTCAAGTTTATTTTTCTCGAAACATCGTGGCTAAAACAAAACACCCCACCGAAGCTGCAAGGCCCGGATAAATCGGCTGTAACCCCAGCCAATAGTCTCCATTTGTACCCGCAAGCATCCATAATCCCGACAACGCCGCACTGAGAAACATCGACAGCAGCGCCCAGGTTTTCGGCATTTTCCATTTCTCTGAAAAGCTCGCGGCCAGCGGCACGAGCAGCGCCGGCGTCGCCAGCGAGCCGAGCTGGTACCAAATATCCACCACCGACTGCGACCACAGGGCGATCACAACCGCCACGGCAAAGGTGACGATCAAGCCGAGCCGTGAAAAAAAAGCGGCGAGTTTCTCTTCGCCGCGCCCGTAAATTTTCCACAGCATGTCTTTGCCGAGCGTGATCGCCGAGAGAAAAGCATAGCTGTCAATCGTTGACATGATCGTCGCGAGCAGTGACAGGAAGAATAGGCCACGCGCCAGAGGCGGCAAGAGTTTCACGGCGAGCTGCGGATAAGACTCGACAGGATTTTCCAAGTTTGGCAGAATCGCTGCGGCATACAGGCCGGTTGTGGTCGTCATGAAATCAAAGAGCATCCAGCACAGCACGGAAACCAGAATGCCGTTGCGCGCGACTTTTTCGCTTTTCGCCGCGTAGCAGCGCTGGTAAAATGTCGGATCGACCAGCGTGCTCATGGCAATGAAATACCACACCAGAATATATTGCGGAGAATTTTCGCCGCGCCAGGTGAGATGCGGCGGCGGAAGGTTGCTCTTGAGAAATTCCCACCCTCCGAATTGGCTCGCCGCGAAAAAGAGCATGACGATGAAGCCGGCGTACATGAGAAGAAACTGCAAAATCTCGGTGCGAACGATTGCCGCGAGGCCCCCGCGAAATGCATAAATCATTGAGAGCAGCGCGCCGAGTGTCACGCCGAGCCATAACGGCCAGCCAAACAACATCCGGCAAAGCACGCCGATCATCAGCACGTAAGGCGCCGGCGTCGATAGGACGAAAATAAAAAAGGCGCCGGCCATGCTCGTGCCGCGGCCGTAAGCCTTTTCGAGTTGATCGGGAATGGTATAAAAAAGCGTTCGTCGTGCGCGCGCGGCGATGAACAACGCAAAGATAACGGCGTAAAGATAATACGGCGCGCCAAAGACCAGCCAATTCGATAAGCCGTTTTTGTAGCTAAACTCCCCGACGCCGAGAATGCCGCCGTACCAGGTTGAAACCAGCGTTGCGACAAACGCCGGTAAAGAGAGCCGGCGCCCGGCGACGAGATATTCCTCCATTGAGCTGCTATCGCGCCGCGAACGCATGAAGCCGAGCACAAAAAGGCCTAACAGATAAAACGCTAATAAAAAATATTCAGTTGTGCTCAGGATCATCGCATTGGCTCAATGGATTAGCATCTCATTTCAAACCTCGGTATGTTTAAAAATAAAATTTTCTCAAAACAATCTCAAGTTGTTTTAGCAATCTTTATTGTGTAGTAGATTCTCAGAATTTGCGCCTGAAGGCTACGCCCGTCGGGCGCTACTACGAAAAACTATTTTATCAATAACCGTTTCAAAACTTCCCGCGCTGCCGGTTCGTCGCGATGAGAAAGCGCGCGCACCGCGGCTTTGCGAACGCGCGGATCCGTATCTTTATTCAAGACTTCTTCGAGAATCGGGATGGCTTCCGCGCTTTCCGGCTTGGCCAGCATCGCCACTGCCGCGGCGCGCATCGCCCAATTTTCGTGTTGGCGCGCCAATGTTTTAATCTCCGGCAGCGCCGTTTTTTCATCGCGTTCCAGCAGCGCTGCCAGAGCTTGCAAATGCACTTGCTCGTCGTCGCTTAAAAATTTCGCATAAGCCTTGCTGTTAAAACTCCACTCGTGCCCGAAGCGCATGCCTTCGCCCAGCCAAATCTCCGGCATTGGCGGAATAGCCGGAATCGGTGGGATAGCCGGCATCGGCGCTAGCGCTGGAATTGGCGGAAGGGTCGGCATGGGAGGAATATCGGGAAGAGGCGGAAACGGCATGATGAGAGTGAGATTTTCCGAAGCTTCTTGCAGCGCTTCGTTTATTTCACCCCAATTGATATTTTCGAGCGCGGCCCGCGCCAGTTCCATGGCCGGCTCGACTTCCGACAAAGCGTCTTCGATGATGGGATCCACATCAACCCATTCATCAACATCCCATTCTCCCGGCGCCAGGCGAGCTTTATGTTTCGCCGTTTCAGCGCGTATCTTGGCTTTCTCCGCCGCAATTTTGGCGCGTTCTACATCTATTTTTTGTTTTCCGGTTTCCTGATGTAAAACGCGGGCGCGTTGCAATGATTTGGCCGCCGAGCTGTCGCGAGGCGATTTTGACTGCGCGATAACCAAAATCGGCAGCGCCGTGACACTGGCCGCCGCAAAAATGAGTGCTGCTCGTTTCATGTTGCACCTCGTGGTTTATTGTTTAAAAACTAATTTACAAAAATAAAATCGGGTTATTTTTCTCCGCGCATAATTTTTTTCAAGGCCTCCGCCGCTTTCGGAGAATCAATCTGCGACAAGGCCGCGACAGCCGCTTTGCGCAATTGCAGGTTCGGATCCTTCTGCGCGATTTCGAGCAACACCGGTACGGAAGCTTCGTCACCGCGATTGCCGAGTGAATACAGCGCCGTCTTTCGCAATTCCACCGAGCCGTCGCCGCGCAACACCGCCATCAACGCCTCGCGGGCGGCGGCTTTCGACGAGTTGCCGATCGCATAAATCGCCGTCTTTTTCAAATCTTCGTTGGGATTCGTTTTGATCACGTTGACCAACGTGTTGACGGTTTCTTCATCGTCGCTGTTGCCGATGGCGTAGATCAACGCTTTCGCGACTTCTATATCCTGTTCTTGCGCGGCCATTTTGCCGAGAAACGCCGCGGCTTCACGTCCACCGGCGTTGCCGATGGCATAGGCCGTCGCCTTGCGCACGCGGGTGTTCGTGCTTTTGGCAAAAATATTTTGCAGAGTTTTTAACGCAACGTCGTCCGAAAAGTTGCCAATCGCGTAAACCGCGGCGGTTTGCAGCTCGGGGTCGGTTTGATCGAACGCGGTTTTTTCGAGCGCGGCTACCGCGGCAGATTCGCCGGTATTTCCCAGCGCGTACAAAGCGGCTTTGCGGACTTCCCGCACCGTGCTGGCGGTTAAAATTTCACTGAGCGCGCGCACGGCTGCGGAGGAGCCGTAATTCCCGATCGCGTAGGTGGCGGCTTTTCCCAATTCTTGATCTGAGGAGGTTTTTGCAATCTTCAACAAAAAATCCAAGCCGGTGCTTTCTCCGGCATTGCCGATGCTGTACAACGCCGTTTTTTTCACCTCCGGCGTTGCGCTGGATTCAACGATCTTCATCAACGCTTTCACACTCGCGGCGTCGCCTTGATTGCCAAGCGCATGCACGGCATTTTTTTGAACGGCCGGGTCGGGATCGGTGAGCGCCAATTTTCCCAGCGCTGCCGCGGCTTCGGGACTCTCGACGTTGCCCAGCACATAGACGATCTTTCGCCGCAGATTCGCGCTCTTTTCGGTTTGCAGCAAATCGATCAACAGCTTCGCCGTTTCCGGATCATCCTCGCCGTGCCGGCTCAGCGCATAAATCGCTTCCAAACGGATGTTTTCGTCATCTTCGCTGCGCAGCGCATCAAGCTCGGCCTTGTATTTTGGGTTGCCGGCGCGCGCCAATTGATCTGCCAGTCGAATCATGTTGCTGCGCGCGTCATTGGCATATTGGCTGCGGGGAAATTTTTCGATGAATTTTTTATAGGCCTGCAAAACCTCTTCGGCATTGTCGCCGCGTTTCTCGCGGCAATAGCTCAGCCAGAAGACGGCGTCATCCGTGTACTGGTTGTTCGGATATTTTTTCACGTAGGCGTCCAACTGCGTGATGGCCTCGCCCCAGCGCTGATCAAGCACCAAATTATACGCGGTTTTATATTCTTGATAAGCCGCGTCTTGCGGATTGCCTTCAGGCAATTTCATGATCAGCGGCTGGTCAAGCCAGGAAGCATAATCGAATATTGCCGCCGCCGTCGCGTGAATGGGCAAAAGGATCAGAATAAATAAAAGAAGCTTGCGCATATTGACCTCAAAATAAAGAATATTTTCTCAAAGCTTTTTTCGTTGCCGTTCTCTTTTCGTTGCAAAATTTAAAAACGAGCGCAAGATTACAATGAGTTTCGCTGCGGTTTCGCCGGCGCCAAATTTTGCTGCTGCGCTTGTTGCGCCAATTCGGTGATATTGATTTTGAGCAAAAGGCCGTTGCGCGCCACGCCCTCGCGAACCAGCTCGATGGCGGACAAATCATGCTCCGCTTCGAGATTGGCGATTTGCAGCAGAATCAGCTCGAGTTGATTGATGAGCTGAAGCATCTGGCGATTGGCCGCCGGATCAAGCTCGCGGTTCAGCGCGCGCGCCTCGGTGAGCAGATGGCGCGAAACCTGGCGCTGATGCGAAAAATCCGGCTGGAATTCGCCGGACAAATCTTCATTCACCACGCCGAGCAGGAGAATCTTTGAACGTTCCAGCCATTGTTCGGCGCGCGTTTGGACAACCGGCATGGCCGGCGACGATGATTGGGCCGTTGGCTGATTTTCATTTCGATCCTGCGGCCACCAATAATGTCCAGCGAGAACACCGGCAACCAGCAGCGCCATAATTCCGGCAGTGCGGCCGAGCGGAATCAGCAGCGGTTGCGTTATCCATTTTTCTCGCAGCCAATCCGTAACGCGACTTTTAAGCCGTAGCCCGACTTTTTTCCGCGCAAATTGCTCTTCCTTTGTCATGCGCTGCGTTAGATGATGCCAATAACCGTCCCAAAAATGTGCGGGCATTTGCGGTCGCGGCGGCGCGCCCAATTGGCCCAGCGCGTTTTCCATTTCAACCAAGAAACTTTTGCACGAGGCGCACGCCGCAAAATGTTCTTGCAGTTTTTCCGCTTCGATGGCGCTCAGCTCGCCGAAAATTTTGGCGGTGAGCCGGGCTTCGTATTTTTTACAGGGGCTGTGATTCATTGCGATACCAAATCCGCTTTATAAAAGGCCAAAGCTTCCTGCAACTTCCGCAGCGCGCGGAACAGTTGGCTTTTGACCGTGCCTTCGGAGATTTTCAAGATTTTGCTGATTTCGGCCAGCGGCAAATCTTCGTCGTGGCGCAGGACGAAAATCGTTCGCTGCTGCGGCGAAAGGTGGTCGAGCGCGCGGCGCAGATGTTGACGGATCATTTCGGCCTCAGTCGCTTTTTCGGGATTTGCCTCATGATCGGAAGCCGGTATTGGCTCATGTTTCTCGTCGTCCTCGAAATTTTCCCGCAGCTCCATTTCCGTCAGCGCTTTTTTTCGGCGCCGATTCAGACAGAGATTCACCACGATGCGATACATCCACGAGCCAAGCTGGGCCTCGCCGCGAAATTTGCCGATGCCGCGATAAACTTTGATGAACGCTTCCTGCGAAATATCTTCGGCGTCCGGCGCGCTGCCCAAAAGATCGTAGGCCAAATTGAACAACGCGCGTTTGTGGTTTTCCACCAATTCACGAAACGCCGAAGTTTCACCTGCTTGTAATCGCCGAATCAGCTCTTTCTCGTCATTCGCCATGCACGACCCGAATTGCGCCTTGATTCAATCCTTGACCGTTCCCTTTTGGTTGAGGTTCAGGGTAATCCAATGGACAGTCATGATCTCATCAAGACTTGCCTACGATCTCAACCTTTCTGAATTTAAGACACGGACAATCAAAAAGAAGTTTACAACATTCGCTGCCAATTTTCTAAAATCGTTGACAACGGCTGGGAAACTGCTTATATTGACAAGAGTTCACAATCACATTATATCACCCATTTTCCCAGGGAGGAGAATATGCAATTTCTTTTTTTTCTCGTCATCGCGTTGATCGCCTTTGGCGCGTATTTCGTTGCGCGCCGCAGCAGCCTGCCTACGAGAAACGCCGCGGGCTTCGCGCCGCTGATTGGAGTTGTTGCCTTGCTCCTGGCAGCAGGGTCTTGTCTGACCGTGGTGCCGGCCGGACACGTCGGCGTCGTCGACTTTTTCGGCACCGTCTCGCCCAACACGCTAAAAGCCGGCATCAATATCGTCAACCCGCTGGCTAACGTTATCAAATTTTCGGTGAAAACGCAAGAGCTGAAAGAAGTCATGGACGTTCCATCGAAAGAGGGTCTGACGGTGCAATTGGAAGTGAGCGCGCTTTATCATCTCAATCCGGAGCAGGCTGCCGAAGTATACAAAACCATTGGGCCGAATTACGCCCAAATCATTCTCGAGCCGCAATTCCGCTCCGTTAGCCGCGGCGTCACAGCCGGATTCGAAGCCAAGGCGTTATATACGTCCGAACGCGAGTTGCTGGCCAGTCAGATTCAAGAGCATTTGCGCAAAATCGTCGAGCCGCGCGGCATTACCGTCGAAAGCACGCCGCTGCGCCGGGTCGGGTTGCCGGCGGGCTTATCCGAATCCATCGAACAAAAATTACGCTCCGAACAGGAAAGCCAGCGCATGGAATTTGTGCTCACCAAAGAAAAGCAGGAAGCCGAGCGCAAACGCATCGAGGCGCAAGGCGTTGCTGATTTTCAAAAAATCGTTGCTCAAGGCCTCAGTGATCAATATTTGCGGTGGAAAGGCATTGAAGCCACGGAAAAATTGGCTAATTCCTCGAATTCCAAGGTCGTCGTTGTTGGCTCCGGCAAAGATGGCCTCCCGTTGATTCTCGGCGGGCAATAAGCAAGTTGCAAATGGCAAAAGCAAAACAAACTTGCAACTTGCCATTTGCCCCTTGCTTCTTGACTTTTCGAAACGAACTGCCTATATTAAAAAAGACCGTAGGGGTGCCCCGCCCAAAGCGGGACTGAGAAAATACCCTCGGAACCTGATCTGGATGATACCAGCGTAGGAAACGGTCACGGCTGTATGAAACAGTTTCTTTCATGCTTCGCCATCTTCTGGCCGTTTTGCTACGCGCTGAAAAGTAGTCAAACGGCCTTTTTATTTTGTGAGGTGGAGCATGAAACACACAATCAAATTTTCATTCGCTGCCCTGTTGTTATTCGTTTCGATTTTATCGGCACAAGAGCAAGCGATCATCACCGGCAGCGTGCGCGATGCCAAGACCGGCGCGGCGCTGGCGGGATGCAACATTTTAGTCGAGGGGACTTCGCGGGGAACCACCAGCGATGCGCAAGGCAATTTTAAATTGACCGGCGTGCCGGTTGGCGAAATCAAGTTGATCGCCAGCTTCATCGGTTATAAATCACAGAAGCTTTCATTGATTGTAAAACAGCCTGCCATGGCGGTAAATTTCCGTTTGTCGCCGACGGTTTTGGTTTTTGACGGAAAAGGCATGATTGTGGAAGCGACGCGCGCGTCGGAGAGAGAAACGCCCGTCGCCTTTTCCACCTTAACCAACCAGGATATCGCGGCGCGATATTTTTCCCAGGATATCCCGGCTTTGCTGAGTGAGTTGCCGTCAACAAAATTCTATTCCGAGAACGGCAACGGCATCGGTTACAATTATCTCTCGATTCGCGGCTTCGACCAGCGTCGCATCTCCGTGCTGATCAACGGCGTGCCGCAAAACGATCCTGAAGATCACAACGTCTATTGGATCGATTTTCCCGATTTGCTGGCGAACGTGGAAGACATTCAAGTTCAGCGCGGCGCCGGCAGCGCGTTTTATGGCCCGCCGGCGATTGGCGGCTCGGTGAATATTGTGACCTCGTCTTTCTCGCCGGAGCGCCGCCTCAGCGCTTATGCCGGCGGCGGCAGCTATGGCACAAAAAAATTTTCGCTGGCGCTCAACAGCGGCATTTTGCGCAACAAATATGTTTTGTCCGGCCGTCTGTCGCGCATTCAAAGTGACGGCTATCGCGACCGCTCGTGGGTCGATCTCAAAAGTTATTTTCTCGGCGCGGCGCGCGTGAGCGAAAAGTCAACCACGCGTTTGCATTTTTACGGCGGGCCGATCGAAGATCATCTGGCTTATTACGGCATTCCGAAAGCGCAGGCGAAATCACGGCGCGAACGGCGCGACAATCCGATCCGCCGGCCGGACGAGATTGAAAATTTCAATCAGCCGCATCTCGAGCTGATTCATGAATATCACGTTAACGACCGGCTGCGCTTCAATAATACGATTTTTGGCATTCGCGGTTACGGATTTTTTGATTACGACGGCTCGTGGGCGCCGATGTCGTATTTTCGCTTGACACCGGAACATGGCTTTGCGATTGCTGAAAATCCTGAAGAGATTTATGTTGACAGTTTGTTGATTCGCGCTTACGTCGACAATAAACAACTCGGCTGGTTTCCGCAAATCAATTGGCAGCATGGCCGCGGCGATCTCACTCTCGGCGCGGAGCTGCGGGCGCATCGTTCGCTGCATTGGGGCCGCATTCAAAAAGGCGACAGCGATTCGCCCCGGGCGATTCAAGGCGAATTTAACGGTTTGAATTATGTTGGCCGCCGGCGTTACTATGAATATCGCGGCGCCAAAGAGGTGATCTCGCCGTATATTCATACCACTTATTTGCTACATCCGAAAGTAAATGTGATGTTCGACATGCAATGGGCGCATTTGCAATACCGGCTTTTTGATGAAAAATTCATCGGCACGGATTTCGAGCGGCCTTATCATTTTTTAAGCCCGCGTCTCGGCGTGAATTACAATCTCAGCGAGCAATTCAATTTGTTTGCGAGCTACTCCCGCACCAGCCGTGAGCCGCGCTTGAAAAATCTCTACGATGCCGCCGAAGCCGGCACGCCGGCAAGCTGGGGCGCGATTGTGCCGCAGTTCGAGAGCAATCGCGACGGTTCGTTCAACTTCGAAAAGCCGCTGGTGCAGCCGGAGACGCTGAATGATTTCGAGCTTGGCGGCGCGTTTCGCCGCGGCGATTGGCGCGCAACGGTGAATTTTTTCTACATGGATTTCAAGGACGAGATCATCAAAAGCGGGCAACTGGATCGCTTCGGCCAGCCGATCACCGGCAACGCCGAACGAACGCTGCACGCGGGCGTAGAGCTTACGACGAGCGCGAAACCTTTGCCGGAACTCGCTTTGAGCGGCAATCTGATGTTGAGCCGCAATGAGCTGAGCAAGTACTCGGTTTATGATGGCGAGGGAAAGCCGCAAATCTTAAACGGCAATCCCATCGCCGGTTTTCCGGATGCTCTGGCGAATGCGCGGATGACGTTCGCCAAGGCCGGCTTCACCGCTTCACTCGCCATGCAATATGCCGGCAAGCAATATACCGATAATTTTAAAAATGAACAAAACACCGTGGAGGCCTACACGGTGTTCAACGGCATGGCAGGTTATCATTTCAGCCGTGGCTCAGCGCTCGCCGGATTGGCGTTACAGTTGCACGTGCAAAACATTTTCGACAGACTTTATCTTACCCACGGCGAGGGAGAAGCGTTTTTCCCCGCGGCGGAACGGCAGGTGTTTGTGAATGTGAAGTACGAGCTGTAAATTTTCGTAATAACGCTAGTCGTAGCGCCTTCAGGCGCCATTTTGCGAGACATAAACGTTGTGCCTTAATTTTTTGCATTTTGCGCCTAAAGGCGCTACTACAAAATTTTTATGACAAAACAAGCCGCTCTCATTATCGCCAACAGCATTTTGCCCGCCCAACCAATAGTTGCCGACTGCTTATCACGGGCTGATGTCATTCTCTGCGCCGACGGCGGGGCCAACCGCGCCCGCGAACGCGGTCTGGTTCCGGATTTCATTGTCGGCGATTTGGATTCGATTTTGCCCGAAACGCGCGCGGCGTTTCCGCAGGCGCAATATATTCACCGCCCCGACCAAAACGCCACCGATCTCGAAAAGACGTTGCAATTCGCCGTCGAACAGGGCGTTCAGCGAGCGTTGCTGGTGGGAATAACGGGATTGCGGCTGGATCATCAGATTTGCAATCTCAACATCGCCGAAAAATTTTGTTCGCGGCTGGAAATTGAGCTGCACGATGATTTTGGCGTCGGTATTTTTCTCAATGCCCAGCAACAAGAAGCGGCCGTGCGTTTCGAGACATTTGTCGGGCAACAAATCTCATTGTTTGCTTTTCGCCGCGCCGAAGGCATTGTGACGGAAGGATTGAAATACCCGCTGCAAGACGAGGCGCTCGAATGGGCGGTGCGGGATGGATTGAGCAATGAAGCGATTCACACGGCGGTAACGATTAGGGTAAAAAAGGGGATATTATTTGTTTACCGATCAAGAGAATTTTAGATTCCCAAGAATTTTAGATTTTTTACTTGACAAAAAGAAACTTTTTCGCATTTTTGTGGTAGTTAATGTACATACTTTCCGAATTTATAACTTAATACAAATTATGCCCACCAATATTTACAGAGAGAAGCTGTTAAATGCCGTTTTGTTTTTTGCGCAGAAAACAAAACATGCCAATATGACAAAGATATCCAAGCTTCTTTACTTTCTCGATTTTACCCACTTCAAGCAAACCGGATACCCATCCATTGGTCTTGACTATTTTGCGTTTAAAAATGGGCCAGTACCAAAAAAATTATGGTTAGAATTGAAAGATGGCGTTGTGCCAAGCGATTTTAAAGGGAAATTATCCCTTGTATTAAAAAAAGATGAGAGCGATCCCAATTTCAAAGAAATAGAATTTTTCACCAAGGCCAAACCGGATCTTTCGGTATTTTCACCGCGTGAAAAACAAATACTTGATGATTTGGTTTTTATGTTTAAGGATGTAAGAGCGCGGGAAATTTCTGAAATTTCCCATTTAGTTAACCAACCATGGGATGTGACGAAACGCGAAAAAGGAGAGAATGCGTCAATTGACTATATGCTTGCCATAGATAAAGAAGCTGCCGTTAGCCATGATGAAGCAGAATCATCCCTGAAAGACCATCGTGAAATTATAAAAAATTTCAGTCTTGAACCAGTTCAATAAACAAAAGACATGCCCAAACCCGGTGACATTCTTTGGTATAAAGACTTTGAATTTGAAGATGGCAGCAAAAAGGATAAGCTGTTTGTTGTGCTCAATGCTGTGGATAACGAAACACCGTGCCTGGTTTTAAAAACAACTTCGCAACCCCAAAGGTATCTCAATAGCCAGCAAGGGTGCAACCCTGGTAAAAAAGTATTTTTTGTTCCCACCAAATGGCAAAGCTGTTTTAGCAAAGACACCTTCATTCAATTGCCGCAAATATTTGAATTCAGTGCGGCAGAATTAATCCGCGGTGGTTTGCATCATCAAATCGAAGTTAAAAACGCAATTTCATCAGATTGTTTGGCGCAATTGAAAAATTGCCTGAAAAAGTTTAAAGATGACATTTCGGAACGACACTGGAATTTCATTTTTAAATCTTAATACCCTTTCTTTTTGTTTACCACATTCAACAATTTTTCTCCCCGTACATACCTCGCCAGATTCTCCGCAAACTGCTCGCCAACGCGCTCGACGTATTCTTCAAAATTGCCGGAAATATGCGGCGTGACGAAGACGTTGTCCAATTGCCAAAACGGATGATCCGCTGGCAGCGGCTCGGTTTGAAAAACATCGAGCACCGCGCCGGCGATTTTTTCCTCGCGCAGCATCGCCAGCAGCGTCTCTTCGTCGACCAGCTCGCCGCGGCCGATGTTGATGAGATATGCGTCCGGCTTCATCAACCGCAAGCGCTCGGCGCTCAGAATTCCGTGCGTCTCCGGCGTTAACGGCAAAACGAGAACGACGAAATCCGGCCGCCGGAGAAATTCGTCGATCTGATTCACGCCGAAAACTTCGGACACGAACTCGGGCTTGGGCAAAGCGGCGGCGCGGCGCAAGCCGATGGCTCTCATGCCGACGGCGGCGCACCATTTAGCGATCTCGCCGCCGATGGCGCCCATGCCGGCGATGCCGACGGTTTTACCGGCGACGGCGAAGCGGTTTTTGATGATCTCTTTCCGCCGCCACTGTTTTTCAAATTGCCCGCGCACCGCGATATCGAAACGATTGGCCAAAAACAAAATCGCGCCCAGCACGAATTCGGCCATGCGGTCGCCGTGAATGCCGCGCGCGTTGGTCACGATCACCTCGCTGTTGACCAGCGCCGGCGACAGCGATTTTTCGATGCCCGCCGCGCCGAAATGCAGCCAGCGCAATTGGCGGCAGCGGGCAAATTCTTCGGCGGAAAAACGATAGGCCGCAACAACTTCGGCCCTCGGCAAATTTTCGGCGAAGCGAGCGGGATCGAGCGAAAGCTCGACATTAGCCATTGCCGCGCCAAGGCGGCGTTCGATTTGCTCGCGAAGTTTTTTCAGGCGAGCCGGGTTGGAGCTTAAATTGACCGCAACAAACATATTGCTATAAAAATAAAATTGACCGGCCACTCCAAGTGACCGGTCAATAATGACATTACCAAAAATCAACCATAAATCCCGCGCAGTTTTAGCGTCTGCGCCACGCGGCCAATCGCCAGAACGTAGGCGCCGATGCGCATGGTGACGTTATATTTCTCCGCCGTATCGTTGACCTCCTTGAAGGCTTCCACGAGAATGCGTTCGAGGCGCTGAAGGACCTCGGCTTTCGACCAAAAATAACCCATGCGATCCTGCACCCACTCAAAGTAACTCACCGTCACGCCGCCGGCATTGCACAAAATATCCGGAATCACCGCGATGCCGCGTTCGGCCAAAATCAGATCGGCATTGGCCACGGTCGGCCCGTTGGCGCCTTCGGCAATAATTTTCGCCTTGATTTTTTCGGCATTCTTGAGGGTGATTTGATCTTCCAAAGCGCAAGGCGCCAGCACCTCGCAATCCAATTCCAGCAACTCTTCGTTGGTAATTTTCTCGCCGCCGTCAAAGCCTTCCAAAATGCCGCCGTGCGTATTGCGATACTCGATAGCCTGGCGAATGTTCAGGCCTTTGGCGTTATAATACGCGCCGCTCACATCGCTGATGCCGATCACTTTGCAGCCGATCTTCTCAAATTCCTTGGCGCCGATGGAGCCGACGTTGCCGAAACCTTGCACGACGACGCGAGAGTCTTTCGGATTCAGCCCGATTTTTTCCATCATGCTGCTGGTCACGATCACGACGCCTTTGCCGGTCGCCTCGACGCGACCGTGCGAACCGCCGAGAAAAATCGGCTTGCCGGTGACGACGGCGGTTGTCGTGTGGCGAACGTGCATCGAGTAGGTGTCCATGATCCAGCCCATGATCTGCTCGTTGGTGTTGACGTCCGGCGCCGGCACGTCGCGTTCCGGCCCGAAGACGTCCATCAAATTCGCGGTATAACGGCGGGTGATTTTTTCCAGCTCGACTTTCGTGAGTTTTTTCGGATCACATTTGACCCCGCCTTTGGCGCCGCCGAAGGGCAGATTGACGACGGCGCATTTCCACGTCATCCACGCGGCCAGCGCTTTGACCTCCGAGAGTGTGATGTGCGGCGAATAGCGGATGCCGCCTTTGGAAGGGCCGCGCACGTCGTTGTGAATGACGCGATAGCCTTCAAACACTTCGATGGTGCCGTCATCCATTTGAATCGGAATCGCGACGATGATTTGCTTTTGCGGCGTTTTCAGATATTGGTAGAGGCCGGGATCGAGATCGCTCAACATGGCCGCCACTTCAAAACGCGCCATCATCGACTCAAAAGGATCTTGATCCGTGGTTTTGATCGGGGCCGACTCGACATACTTATACTCCATAACCGCGCTCCTTTCCTGGTTTAAATTCAGTTCAAAGATGTTTGTGCAAACGCGCCAATTCACGGCGCGTCAACGGAATGTCCTCGTCGCGCCGCAAGGGCATTTTAATTCGCGCTTCGCGTATTTTGTTTAAATCGATGGTATGAATCAGCAAATCCGGCGCCTCGATTTTTGCCGAGGCTTCCGTCTCGCCAAAAGGATCGATGATCTGGCTGCCGCCCCAGAAATTGAACGGGCCTTCGCGGCCGGCGCGATTGACAAAAATAAAATACGCGCCGAACAGTCGCGCATAAAACTGGCTCAGCAAACGGCAAGCGCCCGCGCTCGTCGACGGCGCCAGCGATAACGGCGCCGCGCTGGCCGCGCTCGAACAATGAATGGAGAAGAAAATTTTCGCGCCGTCGAGCCACAACAAATTCGCCGCCGAGGGATGCCAGTTTTCCTCGCAAATCAAAATGCCGGCGCGCGTGAAGGTGTTGTCAAAGGCGCGCAGGCGCCCGCCGCGGGCGAAATGCTTGCCCTCTTCAAAAAGGCCGTAGGTCGGCAGATAAACTTTGTCGTGGCGATGCAAGATGCTGCCGTTGGAAAAATAAAGCGCGGAATTGTAAAGGCGATGGTCGTCTGCTTCCAACACCAGGCCGGCGACAATGTCGATCTGCTGCGACCGCTGCCGCAGCGGTTCGAGAAACGCGGCGTTTTCCGGCAAAGCCGCCTCCGCCGCGCGGGCTTGCAGATGATAGCCCGTGAGGCTCAGCTCGGGAAAGATGATAATGTGCGCGCCTTGTGCGACGGCTGCCGCGATCAGCTCGAGATGCGTCTGCAAATTCGCTTCGAGGTCGCCCAGGCGGCAATCCATTTGCGCCAGGGCCAGCGTGATTTTCATTTTGATTCGATCACCGGAAGTTGATGAATGGTTGCGCCGGCGGTTATGACGCCCTTTTTCTGCAACTGGCGCACGACGTCGCGAACGACTTTGCGCAGCAGGGCCGGATCGGCCTGCGGGCCAAGCTCGCGCAGCGTTTCGCGCACGATCTGCCGGAGTTTTTCGTCGCTGAGTTCCATTTCCATAAGCAGAACAAATTCAAACCAAAATCACCGCCCACTAAATTTGAACTCCTTACAGGCGTAGCCCACAGAATTAAAATTAAAAAAACATTTCTGTGGGATTTCTTTTCTGTGGGCAAAATCTTTGCTTTTTGCAAGGATAATACTTGTAACAGATTAAGCTCTAAAAGAGATAATAAAGAAAGCCGTGCTCATTCGCAGCGCGGCTTGTCGAGGTGGGAAAATATAAAAGATTTTGGCAGTTTTGCAAGGAAATTTTGCGGCTTATTGTAATGCTTTTAGCCGCCGGCAATGGCCCCTAAGACGATAAAAGGCTCCGCGCCGGACACGACGGCGTCGGGCAGCGGGGCGTCCGGCGGCTCGTGGGAGAGATCCTGCTCGCAGGCGAAGAACCGCAGAAACGGCCGGCGCTTTTGTGTGACGTGGTCGCGGATCGTCCCAGCCAGCATCGGATAGCGGGCCTCGAGCGCGTCGAGCACCGAACGCTGGGTGACCGGACTGTTAACTTCGAGCTGCACCTCGGCGCCAACGCGCGCTAAGTTGCGCAGATGATATGGGAGTACGACTCGGATCATGATAGGTACAATCTGTTGAAAATCAGAATCCTGTTCGGTTGGACAGTGTGAAATTCAAAAAGTTTTGTAAAACACGGAGCAACAGAGCTCACGGAGCGGCACGGAGAAAACTTTAAAGATATAAAACTCTCCGTGTTCTCTCAGTGTGCTCGGCGACTCCGTGTTAAAAACTACTTTCAGTACGGCGAAAGCTTTTAGAATTTTATTCTAAGCTAAAGTCTGCACCTCCACAGACAGCACCGCCGGCAGATCGCGGACGATGGGCGCCCAATTGTCTCCGCCATCGGGCGAGCAATACACTTGTCCGCCGGTGGTGCCGAAATAGATGCCGCACTTATCGAGCGAGTCCACAGCCATCGCGTCGCGCAGCACGTTGACATAGCAATTGCTTTGCGGCAAACCCTTCGTGAGCGCTTCCCACTCGTTTCCGCCGGTGCGGCTCCGATAAACGCGCAGCTTGCCATCCGGCGGATAATGCTCGGAGTCGCTCTTGATCGGCACGACGTAGATGGTTTCCGGCTCGTGCGCGTGCACATCGATCACGAATCCGAAGTCGGTCGGCAAATTCCCGCTGACTTCGTACCATGAGTCGCCGGCGTCGTCGCTGCGCATCACGTCCCAGTGCTTCTGCATGAACAGCACGTTCGGGCGCGAAGGGTGCATGGCGATGCGATGAACGCAGTGCCCAATCTCGGCTGTCGGATCGGGGATGTACAACGAGTGGAGGCCCTTCGTGATCGTTTTCCACGTCTTGCCGCCGTCCTCGGTCCGGAACGCACCCGCCGAAGAGATGGCGATAAAGATGCGCTTGGGATTGTTCGGGTCCAGCAGGATCGTGTGCAGGCACATCCCGCCGGCGCCTGGCGCCCAATTGGGCCCCGTGCCGTGACCGCGCAGTCCGGCAAGCTCATGCCACGACTTCCCGCCGTCGGTCGTGCGGAAGATCGCGGCATCTTCAACGCCGGCGTAAACCGTTTCCGGCTCTGTCAGCGATGGTTCGAGATGCCAGACGCGCTTGAACTCCCACGGGTGCTGCGTGCCGTCGTACCACTGATGCGTGGTGAGAGGCGCCGAGGAAGTGTCATAGGCGAACTTGTTGCTTTCGCCTTTTGGCATGCCGTCCGGCGTGGTGGTCGGTTCGTCGGGAGGTGTGCCGGGTTGATGCCAGGTTTTGCCGCCGTCATCCGAGCGCTGGATGATCTGCCCGAACCAGCCGCTGGTTTGCGAGGCATAAATCCGGTTCGGATCGACGGACGAACCTTTGACGTGATAAATCTCCCAGCCCGCAAAGTGCGGGCCGCTGACCTCCCACTTTTCGCGCTTGCCGTCCGAGGTCAAGACGAACGCGCCTTTTTTTGTGCCGACCAAAACTCGTACTCCGCTCATCGCTATCTCCTTTCTGGGTTGCGGGGATGCTCACAGAAGAGCATCTTACCTATTCGTCATAGTCAATAAAACAGATTTTTTTCATGAAGCGCAACGATTCAGTTACTATTAATAGTCGTTTAGCGAATTCCAAAATCGACATCCTTTGCAATTTTCTTCTCCTTCCCGCGTAAAAATGATCCGCAAGCGGATCATTTTTACGTCTTGGTTTTTGACTCGCTTGCTTTTAAAACCTTTTCAATAGTATTCCAATTTCGTGTCGTCACCTTCCGCCCAAACTCTTTTTCAAGAATGCTCATGAGATCGACCGTGCGGCTGTTGGGTGAGAGCGTCGCGACGCTGTATACTTCGTTATCCGTAGCCCGGATGATTTTAAAATTCTTGTCGGGAGAGGTATACGGAATTTTTAGGCTGCTCTTGTTTTTTTCTGAGAGGAAGGTGACATACAGCCGCGTTTGCGGCGTGACTTTGACTCCTGCAAACGGATCGGCCTCGGCCAGGCGCTGCAACTCTTCAAGCTTGCGAACGAGCACGCCGATTGCACGTCCAAAGGCCGTTTCCAACTTTGCTTCGATCTTTTTAACCAGCGTGCTTTCGCTCGCAGACGGCGCCGTAAAAAGAACATTGCCGCTCGCCAGCAGCGTCTTGACATTCGTGAATCCAATCGCCTCAAATGTCTTTTTCAACTTATCCATTTTGACGGTAACTCCGCCGACATTGATTCCGCGCAGAAAAGCGGCGTATTGAATCATGAAATCTTTCTCATCTTTACCCCGATTAGCAGATAACGCTTTTTAATTTTTCCATTCGTCAGAAACTTCTTTGGAAATCTCCTTGCGCTGCTTATCTTTTGTGTATCATCAATCAGCGACTATTCATCATCACCGAGGAGATTTCAAGTGAAGCCGTCCCGCCGCAAAAATCAAATCGCGCTCCCCAATTTCAAGCTGGAACACAGCGAGAAGATCGAGATCACCGCCAACGCCGATATGTTCCTGCTGGCGGAATTTCTCAAGACCATGAAGGTCGTGGAAGCCTTCGCGCAGCTTAAGCTCTATCATCGCCAGAAGATCGGCGAAGCCGTGCACATTCTGGCGTTGGTCATCAATCATTTCACCGGCGGCGATGCGATTTACGACACGCAATATGTCAAGGCCGACCCCGGCCTGCGCGCGCTCTTTGGCGATCTGCACATTCCCGCGCCCACAACCTCCGGCGATTTCTTGGAACGCTTTACGCAGGAAACCGTCGAATGCCTACGCCAAATACTTCATGCGATGCAGAACAAGCGCTTCAAAAAATTATCCAAACAACTCAAACGCAAAATCGTCATCAGTATGGATTCAAGCTACTACGAAGTCCATGGCGATTGCAAAGAGCAGAGTGGGCAGAGCTATAAAAATATTTTCGGTTTTCATCCGTTGTTCTTGCACATCCACAACACCGGCGAGTTGTTGGATGTAAGTTTTCGCTCCGGCAAAGAGTTTACTTCGATGGGCGCCGCGCAGATGCTCGAAGAAAACGTGCAGCGCTTGAAGCCTTATTTCGACGAGATTATTCTTCTGGCTGACTCCGGCTTTTTTGAAGCGAGCATCGTCAAAACTTGTGAAAAACCCGAAGTCAACATCAACTACATCATCACTTGTGAGCTCAATGCGCCGATCAAACGTCGGCTGGTCACGTCCGAGCTTGAGTGGCGTGAGCGCGCGGAAGCCGCGATTGACGCACCTTCGGACACGGTCAGGCGCGATTCGCCTGCCATCGACTATCGGTTGCAGGCGTTGAAAGAGGCGCTCAACAAACGCGGCAAAGTCTTGAAGGTGCGCGGCGCGATGGAAGTCACGGAGTTTGAGCACACCGTGACCTTGTGGAAGCAAACCGTACGCGCCATGTTCAAACGCCAAAGGATTCTTGAACAAAATCTCAACACGCAAGAAGGGTTGTTCGACGCCACCGAAAGGTATTTCTATCACGGCTATGTCACCAACCTTCGCATCAAATCCCTCCACGAAATCCTTTCGTTGATTGACAGCCGGGGACATCAAGAAAATTTCATCAAAGATTTCGAACAGGGCTTGGGCACGGTACACATCCCGGTGAAGCACTTCTATGGGAACTACGCGTACTTTCTGATTGCGATGTTCTCGTGGAATCTCAAAATCTGGCTCGTGCGCGTCATTGAACCGGATCTCAATCTCCATTGGAAACGCTTTCGCTATCTTTTCATCAAAGTGAGCGCACAAATTATCAAAAGCGGGCGCTACGTTATCGTGCGTTTCGGCAAAGGCTTCGAGCGCATGACGGAGTTCGTGCGCTGGCTCACGCGGCTTGAGCGCCTCGCGCGCGTCTAAGGGCAACGGAAAATTCCTGCCCTTGCAAGGGAGAAGTCCGTCCGCTTTTATCACTTTTCGCGATTTTGTACTCGCGTTCCATCTGCCAAGCCATCTTCTTAAGCGCTTTCCCTTTTCTCCAAACTTTTTTTACCGCATTCATACTCTGCTCGAGATCAAAAACTACCAACTTCCATTTCTTTGAGTGCTCAATGACCCTTATCCGTTAATTTGGGTCTTTATTAACCTCTCAAGGATTGACTTCATGCGCTTGGCTCTCGTTTCCGGCTAATTGCGGTTCGCAGCCGTTAGGTGATTGCATACGTGTTTACCTTGTGAGGGGTTTCAAAAATTGTTACCGCTTGACGCGCGTCCGCTGAATCTGAATAGCCCAGCTTTACAGACGCTGGAGATGGCGCTAAGTGGCTTTCGGCGATGAAATCGTCCAGCACCGCCTCATTTCAATTTCTTGATTCGATCGAGTGTCTTTTTGTCTTCAGATGCAAGCCGCCGTTCCAGTTTTTTGATATCTTCTTCCGGTGGAAGTTCCTCAGGTTTGACCCCGCGTTCAACAAGCGTTTTTCGCACCGCGGCATTGTTTTGCTCGTGCTCATTTGTGATCGCCGGCTCACCGAGCAGGTCCTGATTCTTAACGTTAAGGTTTGTGATTTCGGTCGCAAGATATTTTGCGGCTATTGTGACTGTGGGAAGAAAATCGGCGAGGGGGCGGCTTTTCGGGACATTCAGCCGGTATTTCATTTGTCCAGTCGTGTACCCACCAAAAAGCGCCGCGTCGCCTTTGCTGCGTATTCTGCCAAAACCTTGCTCATCGACACCGCGTTCATAGATCAGCCTGGAAAGTTCTGTTTCGCTGGTGGCCAGCTTTTCCCTGGCCCGCAGACGTTCCGCCAAGCGGATTCTTTCTTCGATGATTTCCTGTTTGCGAGTTTGTACGGCAAAATAAGTCTGGGCAAAAGCAATTTGTTCCTTGCGTGGGTCGCCGTTTTGCGCGATGAGGTAGCAGGCATAGCGCGTCAACAGCACATCATCGATCTCTCGCTTTCCTCCCTTGCCGATTTCGATCATTTTCTTGACGTCAAGAAAATGATCGGTTATGCTATTGCCGGCGTTTTTGCAAGCGGTTTGAGCCTTCTCGATGACTTTAAAAAAATTTTCCCAGCGATCATAGCCCAAAAGCGGTTGCAGATCACGGGCGAACCAGCATTGGACCCCATCGACTTCGGTGGCATAGGATTCAAAATTCCCGGTCAAGGATTGGATGAGTTCTTTTTCCATATCTCACCTATTCTCTCTTTCCAAAGAAAGGACTTGGCTGATGAAACCGTATCGTCTCAACCAAATCTTGTGCTTGCGTTTCGTTGCAACAAGTTCCGTCGAAACGCGAAATCTTTTTGATTCCGGCTTATGACTTGATGTTTGCGCCCGGAAAACGATCCGGCACGAGATTCAAAATGACGTTGTGTTCGAGCAGCGCTTTTAATCCGGCGAGCACCAGCGAAAAGCCTTCGGTTGATTCGACTGCTTGTTTTAAAACCTCGTCCCCGTCTCCGCTAAAGCCGGTGTTCGTGATGCTGACAAAAGTCGTGTTATCGGCGCGAGGCGTAAAAATCCACTCCACCGCCGCGGTTGTGCCATGAGCCGACCATTCAACGAGTATGCGCTTATTTGCTTCAATCGCTTTTACATTGACTTGCACGGAATGGCCGTACATTTCCCAATCCCACTGGATTTGCTTGCCCGCCTCCAGCCTGCCACTGCCTTTGGTGAACCAGAATTTTGAGGTAATGGCCGGATTCACAAACGCCTCAAAGACTTCGGCGACCGGTTTGCGAATCAGCATTTCCGCCTTTGCGAATGGCACCTGTTGAAGTTGCATAAGTGTCTCATCTGTTTTTCAAAAAACTTTTGGCGCAGCCTCTGCAACCATTCGCCGGGCATTTTTCTCACCAACTTTATCTGCCGCCGACCGGAAACGTGACCGCCACCGCCAATTGCGGCTCGAAGCGCTTCTGCACGACATAACCGCCTTTGGGCAAACCGGTTTTGGGATCGGGCTTGTTCGGATCGTAGCGAAATGTGTAAATATAATCGACATAAAAAATCAACGGGTCCATCCGATAGCCGATGCCGATACGCGCCGCGGAGTTCTCATCCAATTTAAAAACATCTCCGAAATTGTCAATATTTTTATCGTCGTACATGGCGCGAAACGCCACTTTGGGGATGGTTTCCGGCAGCGTCGCTTCGACGTGCAAAATGCCGCTTTTCGGCTTGCCGTCGCGGCGCTCGAAGGTGCCGACCAGCCGCAGCGTGTTCAACACCTGGCCGTAGAGCAAACCGAAGGTGCCGCTGGTGGATTGATTTTGATTGTCGAGATATTTCTTTTTGGGAACGGATTGGCCGGTGCCCGGATTTTGAAAGCTCGTGCGCTCCAATTCATAAAACGGGCCAAAGTACGCCGGCAAAAATTCCGCGCCGAGAAAGCGGCGCTCCAACTGCGCGCCGAAATCGAACAAGCCGCTGACGCCGAAGATATTCCATTCCACGCCGGCGGCCTGGCCGGCGCCGAAATCCTTGATCTTTGCCAGATCCGCATACAGCTTCAATTCAGTGAGCGGGTTTTTGATGATCGGCAGCTCGGCATCGAACCCAAACACCGAAACGCCGTCGTCGGTGCCGCGGTACGAATCCGGATCGTCGTCGCGAACGAAGGTGGCGCCAAGCGCAAAATTTTTGATGATCGGCATGTCGGAAACAAGCTGCAAAGGCCGGTAAAAAACCCGCCCGCCGAAAACCTCGCGGCGGCCAAAACTGCTGTTGACGAACTCAAAACCGCCGATGCCGAAATCATAATCCAGCTCGAGGCCGACTTTGCGCTCGTCGTAAAGCAGCGCGTTGTTGTAATAATTCATGATGAAGCCGTGGCCGAGGCGCGACGATTCCAGCGCGCCGGCGCGGGTGTAAAACTTGTCGCGATCCTTGCGGCCATAACGCAGATAACGCAGCGTCCGCAAATAATCATCGCCGCCGTTCCAATCTTCGCTGCGAATCTGGCCGGTTTGCGTGTTGTAATGCAGCATGATGTCGAGGCCGGCGCCGAACTTTCCGAACGCCAGCTCCGGGCGCAAGTTGATCGAATAAAACGTTTCACCGCCGATCGACGACAAACCCATGCCGCCCATGAAAACGCCCTGATTGTTCAGCATCGCGCCGTAAAATGTCGATTGCGCCGTAACGAAGCGAGCGAGAAACAATATCACCATCAGCGTCAATGTCCGCCCAACCGCAGCCGAAGAAAAAATGCGAGACATAAGCAGCTCCTGAAATGAGGTTACGAAATGAGAGTTTACCATAACATTGTACCGAACAACGCGGTAAAATCAAGAAAAGCTGCACATCGTCATGGCGAACATGGCTGAAAATCAACCAACGTGATGATCGCTTTTTTGCCTTTCACAATGAAAATGAGAGCAGCAAATTCATTGCGGTTTTTATATGACAACTTTTACAAATTTGGAATTGGGCAATTATCTCTTTTTTAAATATTTAGTCAAGCCCGACTTTTTTATGACAATAGCTTATTTTTCTCGCAACCGGCATCGAGTTTGCTCTGGTTTTAAAGGGTAATATGGGTTCAAATTAGGAAGATTGTTATGGATGTTCTCAGACGTATTTTGGTGGTGGATGATGAAGAAGACCTAACCTGGAGTATTGCCAAGAGTCTCGAAAAACACGACAAGACTTTTGAGGTCATCTGCGTCAATAACGGCGACCGCGCGCTGGCTTATCTATCGGCTTCGCATGTGGATTTGGTGATTACGGACGTTCGAATGCCGGGGCGGGATGGTTGGGCTTTGCTGCGCGATATTAAGCGTGATTACCCCCGGACGCGCGTGATCATCATGACCGCGCACGGCTCGGAAGAATTGCGCAGCCAGGCCGCGCGTCACGAGGCGCCGTTATACTATCTTGAAAAACCGTTTGAGCTGCAAGACCTGCGCAAATTGATCTGCGCGGCGTTGGAGGTTTCCGAATTGGCCGAAGAAAAAAAACACCTCGGCCTCCTCGATTGGAAAAAGGGGAACTTCGCGACGGACACACCAAGTGTTTCGAATCAAGGCCTTGTGCCGGCCGGCTGGCCGAATCTGCTGCAACCCAAGCTCATCGAATAGACGAAATCCTGGCGGCGTTTTCAATTTGATCTTACGGTGATTATTTAAATTATAGCAAGGGACATGCACATACATCACGGAGTCACACCTATGTCTCAACACAACGGATTCACGAGCTTGTTCGTGGGCCGCCAAGGCAAAATTTTGCTTTTGGTGACGCTCGCGGTCATGTTTTGCATTTCGCTGGCGAGTCTGGCGTTTCGGTTTTATTCGCTTGACCAAAGCACGGAAAGAATGGTGCATCTCGAGCGCTCGCTCAACAATCTGAAAGCGGCGCTGAATGTCGATTCGGTGCGCCAGCATCAAATCCAAAAAATCATGGCCATCATCGAAAAATATAACCCCGCCATGGCGGCGGCCATGCGCTATGAGGTCGCCGACGAGATTTACCGCATGGCGATCAAGTATCCGAATTTGAATATCGATCTGATTTGCGCGACGATCACTCACGAGAGCGCGCTGACCTGGCGGCCGGACGTTCGCTCGCAAGCCGGCGCGATGGGATTGATGCAAATCATGCCCGCGACGGGCGTTTTTCTCGCGGCGGACGAGGGCATTCCGTGGACGTCGCCGCAGGAAATTTTGTACAATCCCATTCTCAATATTCGCCTCGGCTGCCGTTACTTGTCGACGCTGATTTCACTTTACGAGCTGGATGGCGGCCTGGCCGCCTACAACGGCGGGGAAAAACGCGCGGTGATGTGGCTGGCGAGCGGAAGAGACAATAAAGTGTTGTGGGAAGAAACGCGCGGCTATATTCCGGCAGTGTTGAAGCTTTACGAGCAATTTCAAGATTAAATTGGCAGTTGCGAAGTTTTTCCAAATCGCGAATGCACGCGAATGTTCGCTAATTTTTATTTTAGCGTACATTCGCGTTGATTCGCGGTTGAAGGATTTTGCCTGCCATTAAAATGCAAAATCCATCATCTTGCCTTCCCCGATTTTCACTGCCTTTTCATACACAACCGCCGCCGCGGCCGCATCCTGCAACGCCATGCCCGTGCTGTCGAAAATCGTAATCTCGTCATCGGAAGCGCGCCCGGCTTTTTTTCCCGCGACGATCTCGCCCAGCTCGCCATGAACATTTTCTCTTTTAACAAGGCCTGCCGCTAGAGCGTGATGCAGATCGCCAATCGTCGCGCATTGATCGAGAATATCCACGACGATTTTGCCTGTCGCGAACAATTGCGGATCCAATTCTTGTTTATCGGCATTATCAGCGCCCACCGCCGCGACGAACGTTCCATCCTTCACATATTCTTTTTTTAAAAAATACTCTTTCGCCGGTGTGCAAGTGACGCAAACGTCGCTTGCTCGAACCGCGGCTTGCAAATCAGATGCGGCCTGCGCCGAGAGGCGCAACGCCGAGGACATTTCATCCGCAAATTGCCGCGCGCGATTCGAATCGTGATCGAAAGCAAACACGCGTTCAATCGGCAGAACTTTTGCGAGCGCGCGCAATTGAATGCGGCCCTGATTGCCGCAGCCGCAAATTGTGGCGACGCGCGAACCGGGCCGCGCCAGATATTTCGCCGCCACCGCGGTTGCTGCGCCGGTGCGCAAAATGGTGATCTCGATTGAATCCATCACTGCGAGCGGATGGCCGTTCTCCGCGTCGCAGACGATGATGACGCCTTGAATCGTCGGCAAGCCGAAGCGCGCCGGATTTTGCGGGAAATTCGCATTGGTTTTCGCCACGAAATAATTGCGGCCAACCTCGAGCAAACCGGCTTTGATATGAAAACCGCCGTCAGCCGCATGAACGCCCAAAATTCCCGGCGGCGCGGTTTTGCCTTCGCCATATAAACGGAAAGCGTTTTCAACGGCGGCAATGCACTCGTCGAGGCCGAGCAAGGCGGCAACCTCGCGGCGAGCCAGTAACAAAGTTCCTTCTGGTTTCATTGTTTTCTCAATCAATTTTAAGAACTATTCAACTCTCCCGGCTTCGCGCCAACAAACACGATGGAAGCCGGCTTGCGGGTTTCCGGGTGCAAGGGTTCGAGCAGCTCGACCAACGCCAAGCCGTGATCGCCAAACATTTTCACCCACGAGGCGACGGTGCGAAAATACCAGGGCGCCGGATCGGAAAATTCAGGCCCGAAACCCGCCCAGGAACCAGCGCGCCAGCCATCGGTGTATGGCGCTTCGCCGCCGGCGATGTGCGGGTGCAGGGTTTGGACGAACAAGTGGCCGCCGCCGTGCAGCAGCGACGGCAGCGCGCTAAAAAGATTTGTCACCGACTCGTTGCCCCGCAACGAAAAATTACAAACGATCGCGTCAAACTGCCGGCGCAAGCGGCCGGCGACAAGCTCTTCATACGAGCACACCTGAAAGTCGCCGCTGCCGAGTTGCCGGGCGCTTTCGATCAACGCGGGCACGACGTCGATGCCGGTGACTTGCGCGCCTTGTTCCGAAAGTTTTCTCGCCAACCAGCCCTCACCGCATCCGACGTCGAGAAGCGTCGCCGGATGGTAACACCGAATCGTGTCGATGATGGCTTGATTCGTCGCCAGCTTGCGGCTTTCGATCCGTTCCTCCCGCACGGCGCTCGTCCACGGGCCGGCATTCACCTGCCAGGATTGAATGATTTTTTTCTCGTCAAGTTCTGCCATGATAAAATTTTACTGCACGCCGGTTTTATTCAATGTGATCACGCCAATTTTCTCCAACAGTCTCAGATAATCAAGCACGGCATCGACAGGAACTACACCATACGCCGCGCTCAAAACCTCGCGAATTTCGCGGAGGCTGCGCTTGCCATCGACCAAATTCAGCGTTTCGTAAGCCAGCGTCCCGCCGTTCGGCAAGGACGCGAGCCGCGCGAGATTTCCCGGAGACTCGCCTTTTAAATGATCGTCGAGGTAATCGTAATAATAAACTTCGAGATTGCCGATGACGTTGGCGTTTCGTTTCGGAATGATTTTTTCGAACTCCGCAGGCATCGATGCAACAGCCGGGGCCGTACTCAAAATGCGCACCGCGCTTCGCCCTTCGTTTTCTCGGGCATCGATATTTTTGCTCAACTCACCGAGCAAAGCGCGCAAACTTTGGTCTTCCGGCGCAAGCGTGGCAATCGAAGCCAACGTTGCGCGCTCGCGTTGCGCAACTTGCGCGATGATATTTTGCGCGGCAGCGAAATCAGTGGCGAGCGCCCGCTGCAGCGCGCGGCCCTGTCGCGTTCCGCCGCGCGCCAAAACTTCTCCGGCCAGAATTTTTGCTCCATTCGCGCCGGCGCTGGCGAGAAAATATCCGCAGCTCGCGCCGATAACGGCAACGCGGCGCAATTTCGTCGCGTCCATATTTTCCGGCGTGTCGTTGTTGGTGTGAATGAAAACATCCGGCCAATCATTCATGTAGATCGTCGGAATGCGAAAGCTGCCTTCCTGATAAACATCGTGATCGCTGCCCATCGTGTACGCTTGAAAATCCGCCACGAGCATTTCTTTCGAGCCATCGGGCGAGAAAATCGCGTCGGAAAAATCGCCGTTCATCGCGGCGCGGCGGCTGCCGTCGATCACATATTCGCCGAACACCGCGGCGACGTCGTTCACAAAACTCGGCAACGACGCCGGCGTTTGTGTAAGATGAAAAATCGCCTTGGTAAGCTGATGATTGCCGCCGACCATATCCTTATGAATCGCAGCGACCGAGCGTTTGACGATTTCCGGATAGCGTGCAAAGTAACACATCGTGCCGGCAATTTCCGGCGGCCAGATGAAGCGAATCGTTCGGGCCGGTCGCGCGAGTTTGCCGTCGCGAATCAATTTCGCGAGCAGGCGCGCATCTTCCAAAATCGCCGCGGCGCCGCTGGCGTTGTCATTGGCGCCCGGCAGTTGATGGCAGAGGTGACACGTGAAAACAATCTCGCCGGCATTCGGATCAGTTCCCGGAATGATGGCCGAAACAACTTCGAAGTAATCCGGCTTGACCCGCGCTTTGACCACTGCCTGCAAACGAATTTTCTCGCCGCGCTGCAAACGCGCTTGATACTCGCGCGCTTTTCGCAGCGAGATCATGAAAGCGAATTTGTTTTGCAGATTGTACGGCGAGAGATGGCCCCAGCGCACGTTGTCGGGATAATCGCCGCTCCAGCCGGTGGTTTGATTTTGTTGATAGCTCAAAATGCCCGCGGCGCCGCGTTTTTCAACGGCCTCGCGATGCACCGCAGCAACCCCGCCGCCGGCGAGCACGATCCTTCCCTTTATATCTTTGCCCGCATAATCTTGCTCCCTCGTTCCCACGCCGACATCGATTAATTCCGTCGTGACATTTGCCGCGTTGCTGTAATCGGCAAGCGCCACGCGCAATTTCGGATATTCCGCGATGACTTCGCGGCGCGGCGCCGCTTCGGTTAAAATCGCCGACTCGGCTTCCCAGCCGTAGTAAGATCGAAACGTGTTGTAAGTCGTCACCCCGTCGGCAGGAAACGAGTCGATCTTCACTGCTTGCAAGCCATATTCACGGGCTTTTTGCGCGATGAAACTTGCCGCTTCGTGAAAGCCGGGCGAGGCCTGTACGCGATGAAACCGCGCCAGCGCCGCAATATTTTCTTTTGCCAACGTTCCCGAAGCCTCGGCGACGATCGCGTTCAACGCCGCGTCAGGGAGCAGGCTGGTTTTCTGCGTCGGCGCCAAGGTGGGGTATAAAAAAGCGAGAATGCTAAATAAAAAATAATATCGTTTATTTTCTTTCATTCTTATCTCCGATTACTTTTTCAAACATCAATTCATTGCCGCTTCACCGGCGTCAAAACTTTGCCTGGCAGCTTGCCGGTGAGTTTGCCGCCGTCCACCACCAGCTCGCCGTTGACAAGAACGTACGGCACGCCCTCGGCGTATTGATGCGGGTTCACATACGTGGCGCGATCGGCGATCTTCTCCGGATCGAAAATCGCAATGTCCGCCCAATAATTTTCTTTCAGCCAGCCGCGGTCTTTCAGGCCGATGATCTGCGCCGGCAGCGAAGTCATCGAGCGAATCGCAAACGGCAGCGAGATGACGCCGCGCTCGAAAACATAACGCCGGATTTTGCGCGGAAACGTTCCGTAAAAACGCGGATGCGGAATGCCGTCGCCCAGCGCCACCGTGCCGGCGTCGCTGCACGTCGCGGTGAACTCCTGCTGCATGATGTGCTCGACGTCGATTTCGGCCAGCGAGAAGCCGCGCATCCGCACGCCGCCCGGGCGCTCGAGGCCGTTTAGCTGCAGCCAAATCGCCGCGTCGACCGGATTCTCGTTGCGCATTTGCGCGATCTGGCCGAGCGCTTTCTCAATGTAATTTTGATTGGGGAACCCGTAGATGATGATATTGGCCGGCCCGCCGCGGCGGTCGATTTCGTGCGCGATGTCCTTTCTGATTTTTTCGCGCGCTTCCGGTGAGTTGAGCCGCCGCGAAAAGTTCTCCTTCATCTTGGCAAATTCTTTCGGCATGTCGTCGGCCAGCTCGCTCAATTGCCCGCCGACGTCGCTGTTCTCATTCGCCAGCGCCCAGCGGGGAATCAACACCGTATTGCCGTCGGAGCCGGTGGTCGGATACGGATATTGATCGGCGAAAACCGGCACGCCGCGATCGCGCGCTTCGGCAATGAGCCGCGTCGCCGCGTGGCTGCTGCCCCAAAACGTGGCGCCCTTGGCTTTGAGGTGCGAGGCGACCACCGTGACGCCGGTTTGCGCGCCGATGTCAATCGTTTCTTGCACCGCTTGCAGCAGATCGACGGTGGGCGTCGGATCGGAAGCGTTTTTCCACATCGGATCGCGGCCTTCGCTGCGTTCGTGCGAAATGTAAAAGCCGTTGTGCGGCGCGATCATTTTAACCAGCGCGATGACTTCTTCCGTCGTGCTCCATCGCCCCGGCACATATTCCAGCCCGGCGCTCAAGCCGTGCGCGCCTTCTTCCATGCCTTGTTTCACCAACGCCTGCATCTGCTCGATTTCCGCGGCAGTGGCCGGCCGTTGAAAATTATTTTTCATCACCTGTCGCCGCACCGTCCCGTGCCCAATCATCAAAATCGCGTTCGAGCCGATGCCTTGTTTTTCATACGTGGTTTTTTGCCGGGCAATCGGCCACGGCGACCGGCCATCCTGATTCACCACCACGGTGGTCACGCCCTGCGCGATCATGTTCGGATTCGTGTTGATCGGCGGCGCGCTCAAACCGTCGTCGGAATGCGAATGAATGTCGATGAATCCGGGAACGACGTAAAGACCCTGCGCCTCAATCGTGCGTTTGGCAGCGGCATTGATGGTGCGGGCAATCAAGGCAATCTTTCCGTCTTTGACGGCGACGTCGGCGTAAAACCACGGGTTGCCGGCGCCGTCGATTATTCTGCCGCTCTTGATGAGAACGTCGTAGGTGAGCGCCTGGCCGAAGCCCGCGAGGGGCAAAAACAAAAATATTCCGCCGATGAGGAATTTTGAAATTGGCTTCATAAATTTCTCCAATTTAAACGATTAATCCGCGCGCAAATAGCGATACAGCACGCGCAGCAGGCGATAGCCTTGCAAATAATCCGGCGTCGCATACGAAATCGTTTTGGCGTCCTGCCGTGTGACCGTTGGAATTTGCTCGGCAATGTCGGCGTGTGCAGTGGTGGAAAATGTGATTTCGAATTTATACGGCGAAGCCGGACGAAGCGGCTTGAACTCACTCAAACGGCGAAGCGCCCGGCGCGCGCCTTCGCGGATGAGCTTCCGCGCCTCTTCCGGTTGCATGAACTTCGCGGCATTCGTTCCGATGGCCTCTTTGACGACCACGCCTTCGATGTTATTGAGCAGTTGCCTGGTCTGCGCCACCGCTTCCTGATCACCGGTGACCAACACCACCGGCACGCCGAGCGCGCCGGCGGCGAAAATATTCATGCCGCCTTCGCCAACCGAAACGCCGTTGATTTTCAAATCCACGATCGCCGACGAGCCGGTATGCGCCAGCACGCCCACCGCGCTGCCGGCTTTGGCGTGATAGCCGATGAAGAAAACGGCGTTGAAAGTTTGATCGAGGCCTTGCACCATGCCCATCGGCTTGAAGAAGTTGCTGATCAACTGCGCCGGCAGCCGCAAATCTTCGAGCAAAATGTTGCGCATCGAGCCGTGCGAGTCGTTGACGAGAATTTCCGTCGCGCCCGCTTCCAGCGCGCCCTCGATCGCGGCGTTGACTTCTTCGACCATCAGCTTGCGCGCGCGATTGTATTCGCCGCCGCTCGCCGAGGTTTGATCCGAGTGCACGACGCCGCCGATGCCCTCCATGTCGACCGAGATGAAAACTTTTAGCTTGGCAGGATTGGGTTGCGACAACGTTGGGAGCGTGAACAGCCCAAACGTGCAAACAAACAACGGCAAAATTTTCTTCATTTTTCTCCTCAGGGTGAAGTTGGAGTAAATCTTGCCTATTTGGAAATAATTTCTTACCTTTGCCAACGTGCGAGACAAGATAAACAAATCTCTTTCGGAAGTCAAGAGGCTTCGTGGCATGAACGCAATTTCGCTTTTTCGCCCACTGAAGCAGAAATCCCACAAAAAATTTTTTAGGAAGAAAGCCCATGACTTTTCCTGCCTTGATTCAAAATGTCGCCGAGCTGGATGAAGTTTTGTCGCGGCCAACCGCCGAAGTCGTGGACGCGATGAAAAAGCTCGATGGCGACATCATGCTGCTCGGCGCCGGCGGGAAAATGGGCCCGTCATTGGCGGAATTGGCGCAGCGCGCTGTTGCCGCCGGGGGAATGAAGAAAAAAATCATTGCGGTCTCGCGCTTCTCAAATCAAACTGAGCGCCAACGCTTGCAAACCATCGGCATCGAAACCATTTCCTGCAACCTGCTCGACGACAATGAATTGAAAAATTTGCCGGAGGCGGAAAATGTCATTTACCTGGCAGGCATGAAATTCGGCGCGACCGGCAAAGCCGCGGAGACCTGGGCGATGAACACTTTTCTTCCGGGAATGGTGGCGCAAAAATTCAAATCCTCGCGCATCGTGCTCTTCTCCACCGGCAATGTTTACCCCTTGACGCCGGTGGGCTGCACGGAAGATGATCCGGTGAACCCCATCGGTGAATATGCGCAATCAGCGCTGGGACGCGAAAGAATCTTCGAATATTTCAGCCGTGAATTGAAAATCCCCGGCGTGATTATCCGCTTGAATTACGCCATTGATTTGCGTTACGGCATTTTGTTGGACGTGGCGCAAAAAGTTTTTCAGCGCCGGCCGATCGACTTGACGATGGGGCACGTGAACGTGATCTGGCAGGGCGAGGCCAATGCCGTGGTGTTGCGCGCGTTTGGGCTTTGCGAAACGCCGCCGGCGATTTTAAACGTCACCGGCCCGGAAACGGTATCGATTCGACAACTGGCAAAAAAGTTTGGCGAGATTTTTAAGATTGAGCCGCGCTTCGAAAATGCCGAGGCGGAGACGGCGCTGCTCAGCAACGCCAGCCGTTGCCATCGGCTATTCGGTGCGCCTGCCGTCTCGCTGGCGCAAATGATCGCGTGGGTGGCGCATTGGGTGAAAATCTCCGGCCCGATGCTGGCGAAGCCGACGCACTATGAAACGCGGGAAGGGAAGTTTTGAAGGTACGAGCGGTAGATAGAAAGCACTGTGGCGACGCGCGGGTTAACGCTCCGACTAACCGGCGCGGCGAGCAAGAGAAAGTTTATTTGAAAGACAAACGTTCAAAACTACCACTGAACTGAAATTCATGCACGGCTCGCCGCGTCCGGTTGAGCCGGTTGTTAGAAGCCCGATTATCAGCCTTGTTCCAGTATCTTGACAAAATCGCTTTCGTTGATTTCAACAGATTTAAGTACCCCGCGTTTCGAAGCAGAAGTATCGTGAGGAAAAACATCTATAGTGATCAAGAAAATTGTTTTGTTATTATGCTCAATCAGAGGGGTACCTTGCTCTTTATTAGCCAGCGAGAACTTCAAATCCTGCTCGCAAGTCTTGAAAATGATTAAATAGCCGAATGGTTCATTGTAATCCAGAGTGTATTGATAAATTTGATGAAACCCTTTAGCAAGGTATGAAATACCTTTTGATTTGTTGGGATTGAATATTTTAACATCAGCTACGAGAGGATCATCCGATTTCTGCGCTGCAATGAGGTCCACTTCACCAGATATTGAAGAAGGCTCAATGATGAAATCAATACCTTGATCATGCAAATAGTCATATAAATGTAGAGCGAGTAGTTTTTCGCCTTTTTCAGTGTTTTCTTCCCACATTGAAAACAAACGATTCCTTTGAAACCATTCACATTTATGTTTGTATCTCCGTAGTTGTGCAAGAATAGCCTTTTGATCATCAAGCTGTTCATCGATATAATCATACAATGTTTCCATAAAAAGTTCTTTGAAATAGTCGAGGGCATCATCATGCTTGCTTGAATCACTGTACTTATGTGCAAGATTTATTTCGAAAAATCGATTAGTTGACACAGCGCATTTTTTTAAAAAGAAGTATGATAGCCCTACATTCTCAAGTTCACTATCAAAAACTGGAGAAGCGTTTTTTTCATTGATTGCTTGATCTGCGATGGCTTCAGTATGCTTTACTCGCAAATCCAAATCATCAAGAATTCCTTTGAGAACGGTGTGTGAATTAAGAAAGCCCCAAAATTGTTTCACAGCAAAATGGAAAACTTGGTAATTGGCTGAGTTTAATTTGCGAACTCGCTTCTGAAGTTTGTAGCGTAAATTCTGAACATAATCCTTATTCATGGCCGGTTTAGAGTTTGATTGTGAGTGTTTTGAAACTGCTTTCGAGTTCCTGAAGAGCTTGTTTAACACGTCTTACCGCATTGCGACATTCATTCATGTGATCATCTAGTTGTATGTTCGACTTACATCCTCGACAGATAATCACATCGCGTAGCCTTGCCTGCCGCAAATAAAAATAATTGTAGAAGCGGCATAGAGGGCAAGGAAATCCGACAATATGTTTATCAAGGTTAAGCATTGTTTAAGTGTCGCTTTCCGAGAAAGGCTTCTAACACCGTTGCTCTCTTGCGCGGGGCTCGGAAGTACAGACGTCGGAACACCACAGAAGTTTGGGCGATGTACTGACATGGAAATTATGACGCGCTGGCCGCGTCAACGAGCAACACGGCGTTAGATACAGTTTGTCATTTACCACGATTTTAAGCTCGACTTCCAGTACAACTTTTATTTCTTCCCGTATCCGCTTTTTGCTCTTTCACGCTCTGTATTCATCACCAATTTTTATTCTTTGCCGAGACGCTTGTTTGTTCCTTGCACGATACTTTGCTTGTTAGATATCATACATCGCTTACTCATTCACTTATGGGCATAACTTGAACTCTGATACTCGCATCTTTTGGGTGATTAGTAAACTTTTGATGCCAATCTACCCTCACATACTTTTGACTATCATCAATAATTGCTCCGAAGTAATACAAAGTTCTGCCATCTCGCCTTCCGGCAGTTCTTATTTTTAGAGCATCAAGCAATGCTTTTGCTCCGATAATAAAATGGTCGTTTCGAATTTGAAAATAATCATATTTCGTAAACTTGACCAGCGCCTTCTCGAATGGTTTCCATCTCAGTTTAAATGTTTGCCGTTGGATTAAATCAACCCAAAATCTAGGTGTCATGTATGATTTTAACTCTTTCACTTCTGTATAATCAGGTGTCACGAGTGGCAATTGTATATCTATACGCCCCACACCTACATACTTATTGGGAATATTTTCCGTAGGCGTATAAAACAAGGCAGCTCTATGAGCAAACAAACACTCTTGATTTAACAGCACACTCTTTGAAAATTTTCTTGGCCCCCCGTAACATATTTCTTCTGAAATTGTATTAATCCAATTGGGGTATCTATTAACTTTACTCATTACTATAATTCCTTGTCGTCGCGTTAGGGATGCCGGTCACCGAGCATCACCACTATACTTTCTTTTGTTGCGTCACGATATTTCTGTTGTCATCGAGTCGCCCATCTTTTGTTGCGCCACGCTATTTATGATTTCACCACAATCTTTGTCGCCAATTTCGCTAACGATCCGGCTAACCGGCGCGGCGAGTGAGAGAAAGTTTATTTGAAAGACAAGCCTTCAAACTACCACCAACATCAAATTCATGCCCTGCTCGCCGCGTCCGGTTGAGCCGGTTGTTAGGCGCATTTTCAGCGACTCAAACTGGTGGAATATATAGGTCAATTCTTTCGAGCCTTTCTTCAACTATCTTAAGCACATAATAAAAGAAGCGGTACGACGGATTTGCAGCAAGGTTATGTCTATGGCCCTTGAATATCGCCGATGCCATTCTTGCATCATGACACCAAGGATAAGGAATTACTGTCATCACCTTGATCTCATCGCCATCTTTAATTCCGGCCTCACGCAAAGTGAAGTCACAATGCCTTTCATCGCCTTTTAGCAAAAAGAATTGACCTTCATGGAGGTAAGCATCTCGACGATGTGGTGGTAGGTCCTCAAGAAATATTTCCCCTATAATTCTACGAGCAGCAAAATCACAACGGAGGTCAAGGGGTAGACATACTGTAAACCGTTCGCCAGTGCTCTCAAATATAACAGTTGTTTTAACACGTGGTGCTCCATCCGGTGCTAACACTAGGACACCTTTGTCATCCCTTAGCGGAATTAGATCACCGAATGCGTCCTCCTTTCTGGGACAATCCTTATCTTTATCTAGTAACTCGTTGATAGCGTCAAAGAGCTGAGTCATTCCCGATGAATAGGAAGTCCTAAAATCAGCGTAGCGCTTAGGGCGAAGCAACGGCGGAATTTCACAAGTAGCAATGATGAGCGGGATTATTAGAACGTCCCTATCATCAATCTCACGGACAATAGCTGTCTCTAGTTCTCTTTGTACCCAGTTTGATTTTACTGCGCTCGGCGATAGGACAATGAAGAATAAATCACATGATGACAGTCCTTCAGATATTCGCTGTGCGATGGAATCTCCTGCATCAATTTCTTTCTCATCAATCCAGACACGAAGGTCTGCTGAATTTAGGTCCAAAACTAATTGGCTAACAAACTCTTTATCCTGTGAAGAGTAACTTATAAAAATACGTGGGCCCGGCTGAGGTTCTGGATCTTTTTCAAATATATCATCCCAATCCATTAAACTATTCCTATAGTGGTTCAATGCGCATAACACCTGCCTCAGCCGCGCGGCCAAGATCGTTGAATTTTTATCCGAGCGTTTTCCGCGTCGGCTGGAGGCTGTGTTAGCGCTTCGTCTGCCATTATCACAAAGCTTTATGTTTGCAATACAATACATTTTTATTTCTTTATGTACTTCTTTGGTTCTTTCAAAATCTGTTGAACTCTTTCCTCACAACTTCGTATTGCCAGATCAAGCAACAATTTTACGCGCTCGCTCAAATACTTTAATTCGTCTTCTTCAATTTGGTACTCCTTGTCATAACGCGCCGAAATATAAGCTTTGTACAGGCGCTTATAGGCTTGTTTTTGAAATGCATTGTCTTGGGGGAAAAGCGTCGCCGCTTCACGCACAAAATGAATAAACTTTTCTAGGAGTTCGTCGAGATCGTGGGTTTGGCTCCTGTGGCGCGAGTAAACCAATTCTACCATAACGCAGGAGCACTCGACAACTTGGTGTAACAAAAAAGCCGACAGACAAGGGTCTTTTTCCTGTAAGTAAAGTTCATGTGCTCTCCAGAATCCCACTGCTTTTTTTCGCCAGTAGTTAAAGTCATCTTTAACCAATTCAACGTATTCTTCCGGTTCAAGTTCTCTCATTTCGGCAAGAGAGAATCGACCTGTATTATACAGTAACTTGCCTTGCTTTACGATATCATCAAAGAAGTAATGTCCGATTTCCAACTTATCATTCAATAGCTCCGGCGAGACCACCACCGGAGAAATGATTCGTGATACTTTCTTTTTGATACCTGATTCTGTTATGGTGTTTCTGACATCCAGTTCATCCGCGTCTGCAACGATGAGTATATCAATGTCGCTCTTCCAAGTCCATTCTCCTGCTGCAAGCGATCCGAATAGGATGATCATTTCAGGTTGAAATTTATCGACGATTAACTCACGAACAAGCGTAAGTCCATCTTTGATCGGTATAGGAAGATACTCAATACCGGCGATTTTTGGATTTTTCCTATCCATACAAATATGCTTGTGGCCTTTAAAATGGGGGTAAAAGACGTTCGTACTGGCACACACGTTCGCGAAGCCAGAACGAACTCATATTTCGATGCGCTACGATATTTTGGTTTTGAGTCATTGTTCTTCTACTTTATATGTCTCGACTTTTTGAATTTTCCACCAATAATCTTTGTCTTTAATTTCATCTTCAACAACTATAAAGGCAGTTGCTCCAATATTTCTTTTAACTCCCTTATCTTTAGAGTCAGGCGCCTCTCTAAGAGTCCAGTTTACAGTTTTCGAAATGACGTAATAAATAGGTGAATCATTGACGATTAGTGGATTTTTGAACGGACCATCATAAGTTTGTATTCTAAATGGATTACCTATTTTAATCTGATCAGCGCTAATCTTTCCAAAATAAATCCAAAACGACCCTTCATCTGATAGACTTTCATGAATCTCCGGCTTATGATAGATGATATTGACTGGTTGTATCTCCCACCAACGTCTTTGAATTTCGGGATCAGACTCTTGATCTACATGTTCATTTTTAGTGAAAATGAAAGGTTGGCTTGGTTTTAATATCGCGATTTTTGTGCTTTCTTTAAAGTTAGGTTGAGTCCGTAAAATCATAGCGCCCTCTATTGAAGAGATTAAAAAAACTGGAAGACCTTTAACGATCAATTTGTTATTATACTCATCATTAAGTGCTTGAAGGCTAAAAAAGAACTTCCTTTCCCCGCTCGATTTTTTAACTTCTGAATAATAGAGCCAGTAAGGATCTCCATATTTTACGATTTCAAAAGCTCCCGTCGGAGAGGCGTATTCCTTTGCAATCTCATCGTTATTTGTTTGTCGGAGTTCAGGGTTAAGGATTATTTCGTTCTTTTTGTCGCTTCGACTTAGCATTAAACTAATTGCGACAGTGACAATGGCCACTAATAAGAATGAATATATCACTCGCATTCCAAAACGAGTTTGAGTTTTCCTAGTCGTTCCTTTGAGAATTGAACTGGTTAAAGGCTCCTCAGTTTTTATTTTTTTGCTATCTTTAACGTCTGAATACGCAAAAGGAATAGACGATATTCTCCGTTCTTCTATTGGTTCGCGCGGTTCCTGTATTACGGGTAATTCAGAAGGATATTCAACTTTGGGCGACACAGAAGCGCGTGAAGTTGATTTCTCGGGAACACGAAATTTTTCATCTACAAAGGGTTTATAGGTGATGAAAGGACGATAAACAGATTCTTTGTCCGCTAATAAATCTGATTCAGATATATATGCCATGTGACGGATATCAATAGCGGTATTTACGTTCTGTGCTATGGGTAAGCGTCGTCCGGTTAGCGTGTCTGGAAATTGAATTTCAAATTTTCTTGCTTTAATGGATTGAAACAATTCCTTTCGGATTGAGCCATGCAAGATATTTGTCGCTACTACAAATGGATTTATTTGTTTAATAGGAATTCGCAGCGTTATGAAACTGAGAATTTGGCGCAGGACTTCGTTGTCGACATAGACATACGTGATTGCGATATACTCTTTGCTAGGTGTAAGAAAATATGAGGCAATTAAAGATGCGAAGGGAAGGTTGTCAAGCGAGTTGCTTGGCACATATTCATCCAAGCTAATAAACTGTTGGCGAAAACGGTTTACAACAGACTTTTCCATTTCTTCAAATGCAGAAGAAACACCCACTTCGCCATTGGCCGTGTCATGTTTTATATGAATTATCATTTCTCAAGCAAAACGCGATATTTGGGAAATTGCTATTTCATTAAGAAAAATGAGTTCAAAAGATTTTCTGGATCTGTGTGTCCTTGCGGTATCATTAGAAAGTTATTATCCGTCAAGGTGTCAACCTTCCAATTCTTACTTTCTTTGTCAAGTACAGTGATGATATTCTGAATTTGATCACCATATTGAAACCTTTTGATAAACCCAAGTTCCTTGTGACATTGAAAAAATAATTCTTTTGCCTCTTTTATTTTCCTTTGAATATGTGATTCGATAAGGAAGAAAAAGGGCAACCTGATGTTTCTATATTTCTCAAAAGGAAACGCTCCTTTTGGTGTCAAAGCAGGGAGGGCTGTATGTACGTCATCAATCTTTAGTTCTCCATTCTCTTCATACTTAAATGTAGAATCACCAAAAGCCGTTGTCAAGCAGATAGCTATTGGATCACGCTTTCTTTTGAAAACCCGTAGAGCCAAATTACCAACTGGTTCATGTAACATCTCTTTGACAGAGTTCTCATTTAAAGCATAATTTTCAAACCCGTCAAACTTAGTTATTACAAAAGCAACTGGCATACTCTTCTTTTTATCAGATACTGCAAATCTAAATAGCAAATCTAATCCTTGATCTAGTTCAGCTTCTTCTATCAAAATACGATTCATTAGATGATTATACTTCTTCCCGTGCTCATCTCTATTTAACGTTCCATTTTTGTAGAGTGTTTCTCTAAAAGTTGGGGCAAGCAAGCGGTATGTGTCGAGGACAACAATTACTCCATCAATTGCTTCCCCTTTAAGCAATTCATTGAAATCAGTTACTTTTTCTAAATTGACTCCCGCATAGTCAAAAAATTTTAAAGTAGTGTGCCAGTTAAGCTCGTAAAAATCCATGTCGATATACGCAGGGGCTTTTTTTGTTGTTGCTGGAGGCAGTTTGCTTGCGTTTAAATCTTCATTAAGATGTGTAATCTCTTGGAGATACTTGCGGTAACGTTCAAATCTTTCACTACGATCAGATTTGTCCCAAATATCTTTTTCATCCATCAAGATTCCAATTCCGGGGTGTTTTGTCAAGCTGTACATTAACCTTGTTAAAAAGATAGTTTTACCAGCTTGTTTATGTCCTAGAATAAGAAAATTCAAACGATTTGTGGCTTCTGTTAGCTGCATTTGCTCGCGAACGAAGCGGTCGTTTAATATATACGTCTGTATCCTTTGAATGTTTTCATGATCATGAAGGACGCTCTCTATAGCATGTCTAACATCGGCCTCAATAGTTTGGATTTCACCTATTATTGAACGAAAATATTGCTCATCACGTAATAATCTCTCCTTATTGATTTCTTTGAAATCCTTATGAGTTATAATAGCATTAGCTAATTTTGATGGTGACGAACCCAAATCTGGAATCTGTTTGAGTGCGTTTTCAAGCAAGTATTTTCCAAAAATATCGAAAAATAATCCAATTGGGAATTCCATGTGTTAATCTCCCTTTAATTTTAGTGACCTTTTTCGCTGCACTTGTTCAATACTTCCTTCGCCGTCATGAGCTCGCCTCAATCTGCCACCGACCTTTCTTCGTGAGACGAATGTACAGACTTGCACTGCTAATGGGGTGCAAAGCGGTCGGCTTGGCATTCAGTTTCACGAAGCCAGTATGATGCCAGTTTCAAATCGAACACGAGACTTCGTTTTACACCAACTCGCGGCAAGTCCACTACTGCGCCTTCTTTCAAATCCGCCACGATAGTTTCTTCTTTGCCGCGATGCCCATCTTTCGGTGCACCACAATATTTATGATCGTGGACCAAACTTCCGATCTTGAGATGCGCTAACACTTTATTCACCCGCCTGGCACCGCCATTTTCTATGTTCCTAATATTAGCCATTTGTTTCCACTATTAGGAACTTTTTCAGCCAATGTTCCTAATAGTAGGCATTTTTTTGTTACACAGAAATGGCTAATAGTAGCCATTTTTCCAGCAAGACCGCGGCGGCGTTTTGTTCCTAATATTAGGCATTTTTTGCTCTCCTTAAAATGACGCCTCGCGCCGCGCCAAACAAAAAAAGCCCAAACCTCACCGGCGTAATCTTGCCTGCCAGCTTGAAAGCCTCAAGCCGGCAAGACTGACGCTAGTGGGATTTGGGCTTCGTCACCAAATCCGTGTGTAAATTGTGACGCCATTGTTTTCCCCTACGGCATTGTTTTTTAAGCCACCTCGGGCAACCGCCCGAAAATTGGGTGTTCTAAATTAGCAACAAATCAAATCTTTGTCAAGCAAAATTTCGCCTGGGCTTCTACAGCCTGGGCTTGGAAGGGCATAGAGTGATCGTAACGCAACATTTATGTTGCACGCATTGCTTCTTCTCAACATAAATGTTGAGTTACGCAAGCTGGAAAATTACACAGCCTGACATCCAAAGACTTGACAACAAATTTCTCGTTTTGTATATTGAGCAAGCAAATATTTTTGTCCGTTTCATGCCTCTAAAAATTTTGAATGTCACATGAGCCTCACAATCGCGCTGCCTTATTCGCCGTTCGATCATTTCGAAAAGACTTTGCAAAACTTTTTGAATTGTCCGCTTGTTCAAAAAATTTATGTGATCAACAAGGGCGGTTATACCGCCTCACATGCCAAGTGCGAGCCGTTGCGGGCGGATTCGTTGACCGGCGGCGCGGCGATCAACGCGCTTGTTGGCAAAACACCAACGGAATTTTTGTTATTCGTCAATCAAACTCAAGAGATCACCCTCGGACAAGCGGCGTTGGAGCGATTCGCCGATATCGCGCGGCAAACCGGCGCCGGATTGGCTTACTCGGATTTCTACGAAGTGAAAAATGGCGCGCGCGCCGAGCATCCGCTCGCCGATTATCAGCTTGGCAGCATTCGCGACAATTTCGACTTCGGCGCGTTGATGCTTTTTTCTATGCAGGCAATTCGAGAGGCTGTTAAGAAATACGGTCCTTGCCCGCAAGCGCAATGGGCCGGTTTGTACGATCTCCGGCTCAAAGTTTCCATCGATCATCCGGTTTTTCACATTCAGGAATTTCTTTACACCAAAACCGAATCCGACCTCCGCCAAAGCGGGGAAAAACCCTACGGGCGTAGCCAATTCGATTATGTCGATCCCCGCAATCAAGCCGCGCAGAAAGAGATGGAGCAGGTTGCGACGCAACATTTGAAAAACATCGGCGCGTATCTCGAGCCGCGCTTCAAACCGATTCCCTCCGCGGCGGCAAATTTTCCCGTCGAAGCCAGCGTGATCATTCCGGTGCGCAACCGCGTTAAAACGATTGCCGATGCCGCGCACAGCGTGTTGCAACAGCGAACTGATTTTTCTTTTAACGTCATCGTCGTGGACAATCATTCAACTGATGGAACCACCGCTGCGCTGGCAAAGCTCGCGCAACAAGATCATCGCGTGAAACATCTCGTTCCCGGCCGGCGCGATCTGGGCATCGGCGGCTGCTGGAACGAAGCCCTGCTCTCCGAACATTGCGGCCAATACGCCGTGCAGCTCGATTCCGACGACCTTTATTCCGGCGACGACGCGCTGCAAAAAATCGTGGAGGAGTTTCAGCGCGGCGATTATGCGATGGTCATCGGCTCGTACCGTTTGGTGAATTTTGATTTGGAGGAAATTCCGCCCGGCGTCATCGATCACCGCGAGTGGACGCCGGAGAACGGCCGCAACAACGCGCTGCGCATCAACGGCCTCGGCGCGCCGCGCGCCTTCCGAACCGAGTTGGCGCGGCAGGTTTTGCTCCCCAACGTGAGTTACGGCGAAGATTATGCGATTGCCTTGCGCCTTTCGCGCGAGTATCAGATCGGCAGAATCTACGAGCCGGTTTATCTCTGCCGCCGCTGGGAAGGCAACACCGACGCGGCGCTGCCGATTGAAAAAATCAATCGCAACGATCTCTACAAAGATCGCCTGCGCACCATTGAAATCATGGCGCGGCAGCGAATGAATCGGGAGGGAAAATAATCCGCCGTGACTGCCTTCAACGCAAAAATTTTTGCAGAGCACAATGCTTCTACTTCACCGCCGTTGCCGGCGCTATTGTCGCGTCTTTTGGAAAATCAAAAACGCCATTGGCCGGTTATGGCGGAGGGTTTTGCTTCTTTGGCGTATGCTCAGCTTCGCGAAGTGCAATGCCGCAGTTACTCCGTCTGGCTGCAATTCAATCCCAAACGCATTGTCAGCACCGGCGCGAAAGTGGACGCCAAGTCAATCAATCAGCGCCCCTGTTTTCTTTGTCTGGAAAATCTCCCCGCCGAGCAGCAGGGCATCCTTTATGAAAATGATTTTCTCATCCTCTGCAATCCGATGCCGATTTTTCCCGCGCATTTTACTGTTTCTCACGTTCGGCATCTTCCGCAGCGCATCGATCCGTTTCTTGACAAATTGATGCAGTTGGCGCGGGATTTGAGCCCGGATTTTACGCTGTTTTACAACGGCGCGCAATGCGGCGCCTCGGCGCCGGATCATTTTCATTTTCAGGCCGCGCCGGCCGGAAAAATTCCCATCGAGCAAGAAGCCGGGCGGGCTTCGCGCCGCGAATTGATTAAAGAAATTGAAGGCGTTGCTGTTATTTGGTTGCAAGGCTTGGGGCGAACAGTTTTGGTCTTTGAAGGATCACATGCTGAAAGCCTCATCAGCGTGTTGCGGCGGCAGATCAACAAGATACAAACTGTTCTCAACATCGCTGAAGAGCCGAAAGTCAACATCATTTGCGCTTACCAAGCGCCGAACTGGCGTGTGATTCTCTTTCCCCGGCGCAAGCATCGTCCCGATGTTTTTTTCCGCGACGAAGCAGACAAAGTGCTGATTAGTCCGGCTTCAGTCGATATGGGTGGATTGATCGTCACTCCAATCGAAAAAGATTTCAACACTGTTGACGCTAACATGATCGAAGCGATCTATCGGGAAGTGAGTTGGGACGAATCAACCGCAAGGCAAATGTTGATTTAATTTTCATGCAAGCGAAAAAATGAACAATACTGAACCCACCATCTCCGTCGGCATTTACGAAGGCCGCCCGGTTGCCGCCGGTATTTTGACAGGATTATTTTCAATCAATGACAGCGCCTCAGCGCGAGGGGAATTTCGTGTCGAAATTCAAAAAGACCGGCTGGTCATGACTGATGGCAGCGGCAAAGAAATCGCGCAGAGTGAAGAAATCTCGTGCAGCCCGGCAGCCGGCGGAACGTTCACCTTGCGCGATGTTGTGATCGGCGTTCAATTCCACTGGGAGCGGCAGGAAGATCAAATTTTCGAGGGCAAGCTGCGCTTTTTGCTTCGCCAAGACGGAACGATTACCGCGATCAATGAGATTTCGATAGAAGCGTATCTCAAAAGCGTGATTTCCTCCGAGATGAGCGCCGAAGCGCCGATTGAGCTGCTTAAGGCTCATGCCATCACCTCGCGAAGCTGGCTCGTCGCGATGTTGGAACGCGAGAAAAAATTCAAACACGTTGATACTCCCTCGCGCCGTTCGCGCGAAACCAACGACGAGATCATTCGCTGGTACGACCGCGAAGATCATCACGACTTCGACGTGTGCGCCGACGATCATTGCCAGCGCTATCAAGGCGTTTCCAAAATGATTTCGCCAGTTGCCGCGCAGGCGGTGGAGGAAACGCATGGCGTTTTTTTAGTTTATAATAATGCGATTTGCGACGCGCGATTTTCCAAAGCCTGCGGCGGCATCAGCGAGGCGTTTGAAAATGCGTGGGAAGAGGCGCCGGTTCCCTATCTTCGGCCAATCTCAGATTCGTCTATCAATCACGCGTGGATTGCCAGCGAGCCGCAAGCCGAGCAATGGATTCTGTCGTCGCCGGAAGCCTATTGCAACACCACCGATGGAAAAATTTTGCGGCAAATTCTGCCTTCGTTCGATCAGGAGACGACGGATTTTTTTCGCTGGAAAGTGGACTATCGGCGCGAGGAACTCGAAGAAATTCTGTTGGCGAAAGCGGGAATCAATTTCGGCAAGCTGCTCGATCTCATTCCCGTGCAGCGCGGGCCGTCGGGAAGAATCATCAAGTTGAAAATTATCGGAAGCGAAAAAAGCATTGTGGTCGGAAAAGAATTGGAAATCCGGCGCTGGCTTTCAAAGAGTCATTTGTATTCTTCCGCTTTTGTCGTGCGAGCGGAGCGGGATAAAAACGGCGTTCCGATTCGTTTTTCATTGCATGGCGCCGGCTGGGGTCACGGCGTGGGATTATGCCAAATCGGCGCGGCGGTGATGGCAATCAAAGGATTTCAAGCGGATGAAATTGTGACACATTATTTTCAAAATGCCGAGTTGAGAAAATTGTACTAATGGGTGACGCCTCTTATCTTTTCATTACCCCTCCAACGCCGTAAACAACGTATTCAATCCTTCCGCTAATGTCGGATGGGCGAAGATCGCATCCCGCAAAACCGGATAAGGAATCTTCCCCATCATCGCAATTTGCAGCATAGACATCAGCTCGCCGCCTTCGATGCCGAGGACGGCGCAGCCGAGAATTTGTTTGGTGTCGGCATCGACGATGGCCTTCATGAAGCCGCGTGATTCGTCCATCTCCAGCGCCCGCGCCACCCAGCTCATCGGAATTTTCGCCACGCGGACGTTGCGGTTTTGCGCTCTCGCTTCGGCCTCGGTCAGTCCCACCCGACCGAGCTGCGGATCGATAAAAACCGTGTTCGGCACGAAGCGATTATTGATCGTGACATTGCCTTTTTCCAGCAGATTGGCGCGAATGAGGCGATAATCGTCATAAGAGATGTGCGTGAATGCCGGGCCGCCTTTTACGTCGCCGAGCGCGTAAATGCCAGGCACGTTGGTTTCCAATTTCTCATTGGCTTTTATAAAACCCTTTTTGTCAATTTCGACGCCGGCGGTAGCCAAATTGAGCCGGTCGGTGTTCGGCACGCGACCCGCGGAAACGAGCAAATGGGAGCCGGTTAGCGTCCGCTCGCCGGTTTTCGTTCGCACGGTTAAATTGATTTTGCCGGCGGTGTTTTGTTCAACCCGCAGCGCTGAAGTTTCCAGCAGAACTTCGATACCATCTTCCCGCATAATTTTGGCCACTTCCTCGGCGACGTCATCGTCTTCACGCGCCAGCAATTGTTTGCCGCGCTGCACGACGGTCACTTGGCTGCCGAAGCGGCGAAACATTTGGCCAAATTCCAAACCGATATAGCCGCCGCCGAGCACGAGCAGATGCTCCGGCAAAATATCCAGCTCCATAATCGAAGTCGAATCGAGGGCCGGCACGCGATCCAGGCCTTCAACTGGCGGCTTCTCCGGTCGGCCGCCGGTGTTGATGAAAATTTTATCAGCGGTGAGTTGGCGAACACCGCCGCTATTCAATTTCACTTCAATCGTTTTGGCGCCGCTGAAGCTCGCCTCGCCAAATATCAGCGTGACGTTTTTGGTGTTCTCAAGACGAGACTGGCCGCCATCACGAAAGCTTTGCACGATGGCTCTTTTACGCTGGCGCACTTTGGCCATATCGACTTTCACCGCGCCGGTTTGAACGCCATAATCCGCGCCACGCCGCGCCAAATACGCCACGCGGCCGCTAGCGACCATCGTTTTCGTTGGTGTGCAGCCGACATTTACACATGTGCCGCCGACATGTTCTTTTTCGATGATCGCCGTATTCCATCCGGCATTGCCGAGATCGATGGCAAGCGGCTTGCCGGCCTGGCCGGTGCCGATGATGATGGCGTCGAATTTTTCAAACGTTGAGGTTGCCATGAAAATCTCCATCGCAAATTATCCTTTTGCAACAAGCTTTTAATTTTAAGATTAGTCGGCAGGAGGTTAAATTACTTACGCGGCTGGTATCCGTCGTGATGCCATTGGGCATAAAATTTAAAAATCCATCGCCGGCCTTTCAATATTCAAATGTTGCGCCTGAAGGCGCTACTACGAACAAAAACTTTCGAGCAAGCTCGCCGCTTTCTCATCCACCCACCAAATCACCTGACCATTTACCGGCTGCACGGCTTGCGCCGGAAATTTTTGCCAATCACGCGGGCCTTCGAGGGTTGAGCGCAATGCTTTCGCCTTATCTGCGCCAGTGACAAAGAAATAAATTTGTGCAGCCTGAGTGATCAGCGGCAAAGTCAACGTTAGCCGGATTAACGGCGGCTTGGGGCTGTTGGTTACCGCAACGACGAGGCGCTTCTGTTCTTGCAGGAAGGGCGAATGAGGAAATAACGAAACAATATGCCCATCGTTGCCCAATCCCAACAGCATCAAATCAAAGCGCGGCCAAAACGCTTCATCAAAAAAATGATAGAGGAATTGCTCGTATAGTCGCGCTGCTTCGTTTGGCTCATAGAGTTCGGTTGGTATTGGATGGATATTTTCAGCCGCGATAGAAAGCGGGGCCAGCAGCGTTTCGCGAGCCATGTTGTAATTGCTATCAGGATGGCCTGCCGGAACATACCGCTCATCGCCCCAAAAGAAGTGCACGCGCGACCAATCAACCCGCTCGCGATAATTGGTTGCGAGCAATTTGTAAATCGCCCGCGGCGTGTTGCCGCCGGCGAGCGCGACAGTGAAGCGGCCATTTTCTGCAACGGCTTTATTCGCCAATTGCGCAAAAGCTTCCGCGGCGGCGCGATTTAAAATCGTTGTTTCCGGGAAGACGCGAAGATCGGGTTTCGTAAGTTCTTGCATGGTTTTTTGAGAACTGGCTAGCGCAGTATTACTTTAATTTCGTAGTCTAGCCCCTTGTGGGGCATTGTTGCAACCGCGAATGTATTGGCTTCGACAGCGGCCCACAAGGCTACGCCCGTTGGGGGACGGGACTACAAAAACTATGGTAACAGTGTACTAGGTCAAAGCATTGGTGCAATCGCTTCTACAACATCTTTCGAGGCGACAACGGGAATGATCTCAAATTCTACCAAGTCTTGCCATTGAATCACCCACTGCTGAAACAGGCGCGCGTCGTCACATTCCATGAGCTGAAAGCAACGGTCGAAGTTGGCTTCGACCCAACTTCCGACATACTTTAAGCCCTCGGGCATCATTCGTCCTTTTTCCCGCGATCGGCGATACACTGCCTTGGCGTCACAGTTTTTGAATCGTTCGATTACCATGAATAGCATCTTGTTTCCTCATGTATGTTGCTCTTACTCTTACTCGTACTCTTACTCTTACTCGTACTCTTACTCACTCTCAAAATTCGTTAACTGCGAGTAAGGGTAAGAGTAGGAGAAAGAGTACGAGTAAGAATGAGTGTTTACTCCCAATCCGCGTGAAAAACACCAGCTTTATCTATTCGCTCGAACGTATGCGCGCCGAAGAAATCGCGTTGGGCTTGAATCACATTGGCCGGCAAGCTGGCGCAGCGATAGGAATCGTAGTACGCCAACGAGGCGCTCATCGCCGGCATCGGCACGCCCAGCTCGATAGCGATTTTCAGCGCGAACCGCCAAGCCTCCTGGCGCTCATTGATCGCTTTTTGAAATTCGGCATCGACCAACAAATTCGGCAAATGCGGATTGCGGCGATAGGCGTTGGTAATGTCGTTAAGCAGCTTGGCGCGGATGATGCAGCCGGCGCGCCAAATTTTGGCAATCTCCGCGAGATGCAAATTGTAGTTGTACTCTTCCGACGCCTTTTTCAGCATGTGCATGCCCTGCGCGTACGAACAAATCTTTGAAGCATAAAGCGCCTCGCGCACCGCCTCGATCAACTTTTTCTTGTCGCCGGAATATTTTGTTGTCGGGCCATTCAAAATTTTTGCCGCGGCAACGCGCTCATCTTTTTGCGACGAGAGAATGCGCCCGTCAACCGCCGCGGTGATAGTCGGAATCGCCGCGCCGAGATCGTGCGCGTTTTGGCTCGTCCATTTGCCCGTGCCTTTTTGCCCGGCCTTGTCGAGAATCAAATCCACCAATGGCTTGCCGGTTTCTTGATCAATCTTTTTGAACACTTTGGAAGTCACTTCAATAAGAAAAGATGAAAGCTCGCCCTTGTTCCAGTCGGCAAAAATGTGATGAAACTCCATCGCCGAGAGGCTGAGGCCGCGCCGGAGCAGATCGTAGGCTTCGGCGATGAGCTGCATGTCGCCGTACTCGATACCGTTGTGCACCATCTTGACGTAGTGGCCGGAGCCGCCGGGGCCGATGTACGTGACACAGGGCTGGCCGTCTTCTTGGGCTTTGGCGGAGACTGCAATCATGATCGGCTCGACTTCTTTGTACGCCTTCGCCTCACCGCCGGGCATGAGGCTTGGCCCCCACAGCGCGCCTTCCTCGCCGCCGGAAACGCCCATGCCGAAAAATTTGATGCCGTGCGCTTCTAATTCTTTGGCGCGGCGTTCGGTATCGGCGAAAAAAGAATTGCCGCCGTCGATGATCAAATCGTCTTTATCCAGCATCGGAATGAGCTGTTGCAGCGTGGCATCGACCGGCGCCCCGGCCTTGATGAGCAGCATGATGCGACGCGGCCGCTCCAGCGCGCCGACCAATTCATTGATCGTGTAAGCCGGCCGAACATTTTTACCGGCGGCCGGACCGGCAATATACGCTTTGGTTTCATCGGGCGTGCGATTGTAAACCGCAACGCTGAAACCGTTGCGTTCGACATTGAGCACGAAATTCTGGCCCATCACGCCGAGGCCGATCATGCCGAAATCTTGTTTCTTCATGGGTATCTCCTCTACGGCATGTCATTCCGCAGGCTACGCCCGCAGGGAATCTTGTTTCAATCCGAGAAACGTACTGGATTGAAACAAGATTCTTCCAGAATGACACAATGGAATTGAAATGTTGTTCTTAATTTATCAAAGTTCTTCCGCCAATTTTTGCAATTCACCAACAACGTTTTTACCAAGATGAAAACGAATGACACGCCGCTTCGCATCCAGCAGCGCCTGCCGGTCGCCCAGCGCCTGCGCCAATTTGAGCACGCCGAATGTCATCGAAGATTTTGCCTCACCGGCTTCGTCGGGAATCGCCGCGTCTTGTTTGGGATCGGAAGTGAATTGAATGAAAAGCCCGTTGCCCGCATCGCCCTTGTGGAGCTGGCCGGTTGAATGCAAAAAGCGAGGGCCGTAGCCGACCGTCGTGGCAAGGCGCAAACGGATTTGAATTTTTGTGCGCAGCTTTTGCAAGGCCGCATCGGTTTCCGGCGTCGGCTGAACATAAGCTTGCAACGCCACATAATCACGGCCGGAATTTGCTTGCGCCAGAAATTTGTTGAGCGCTTCGCCCAAAGTTTTTGCCGCAACCTCCGAATAAACCGCGACGCCATTGGCGCGCAGGCTCGGCGTCAACTCCGGCAGCTTGCCTTCTTTTTGATACGCTGCCACCATTTGCCGCGCCAACACTTTTGCCGATTCGACGTTCGGTTGGTCAAACGGATTGATGCCGAGTCTGCGGCCGGCGATAATCGTCGCCATCTCCCAGCGGAAGAACTCGGCGCCGAGATCGTACAAATCGCGCAGATTGAGCTGCACCACCGGATGTCCGGCTTGCCGCAGCGCTTCGATTTTGGCATCGTGCGTCGCATCGCCTTCGAGACGCAGATAAACAAACAGGCGATCGTTGGCATAAACCTCGGGCGCGCCAAGCTCTTCGCCATCCACCGGCAAAATACCGACATTCTCTTTGCCGGTGCTTTCGGCAATGAGCTGCTCCGCCCAGGCGCCGAAATATTTGATCGGCGGCGAAGCGATCAACGTGACCTTGTCGCGGCCCGCCGCCGCCATTGCGCCGATGATCGCGCCGAGCTTGCCGGAAGAATTGTCGCCGCCCTGCGGACAGTTGCAGCCTTCACTGTTGCACACCATCGCCGCAGCGCGGTCGAGCAGCACTTTTACCTCAACGCCGATTAAAGCCGCCGGAACCAGGCCGAAATAGGAGAGCGCCGAATAACGCCCGCCGATGTTCGGATCATTGAGAAACGTTTTGCGGAAATTATATTTTTTCGCCGTATCCGCCAGGCCGCTGCCGGGATCGGTGATGGCGATAAAATGCGCGCCGGTTTTTTCCGCGCCGATTTTCGCGGCGGTCAAATTAAAAAAGTATTTGAAAAACGAAAAGGTCTCGACCGTGCCGCCGGACTTTGTTGAAACGATGAACAATGTCTTCGCCGGATCGAGGCGCTTCGCGTGAGCCTGCACCGCATCCGCGTCCGTGCTGTCCAACACCGCGAGGTCGAGATAACCCGATTTCACGCCGAAAGTAAAACGAAAAACTTCCGGCGCGAGGCTGGAGCCGCCCATGCCGAGCAGCAGCGCATGGGTGTAACCCTCGGCGCGAACGGCTTCGACGAGCGCGGTAATTTCCGGAATCGCCTCCATCATCACTTCCGGACTGTGCAGCCAGCCGAGACGGTTGGTGATTTCAGTAGGCTCGGATTTCCACACGGTGTGATCGTGTTTCCAGATGCGCGCCATGATTGTGTTGTCGCGCAAATCCGTCAGCGCAGCATCGACGGCGCTCTGATAATGGCCGAGGCTGAAATGATAATTCTTTTGCCCCGCGAGCAGGCGGTCGCGCTTTTCGGCAATGCTGGCCATCAACGCTTCGAAGGGCTTGACAAAAGCAACCAAGCCCTCGTCCAGCAACTTCTTCGTAACCGCGTTGAAATCGATGCCGAGCGTTTGCAATTGCGCCAGTTGGGCTTTCGCTTCGTCCATTCCCGCTTCGAGCGTCGGCGCGACTTGGCCGTGATCGAGAAATGCCGTAAGCGTTGCCGGCGGTACGGTGTTGACGGTGTGCGGCCCGATGAGCGTATCGACGTAAAGCGTGTCGGAATATTGCGGGTTTTTCACGCCGGTGCTCGCCCACAGCGGCCGCTGCACTTGCGCTTTTTTCGCCGCGAGTTTTTCCCAGCGCGGGCCTGCAAAGATTTCTTTGAAGGCGGCGTAAGCCATCTTCGCGTTGGCGATGGCGATTTTGCCTTGCAGCGCCGTGTTGCCTTTTGCCGCGAGCAGAGAATCAACCGCGGAGTCGATGCGGCTCACAAAAAAGGAGGCGACCGACGCCACTTTGCTGAGATCGCCCTCGCGCTTTTCCAATCCGGCAATATACGCTGCGGCCACGTTTTTATAAACCTCGTTGCTGAAAATGAGCGTGACGTTGACATTGACGCCCTGCGCAATCAACGCGGTAATCGCCGGCAATCCCGCCGCCGTCGCGGGGACTTTGATCATGACATTCGGCTGGTTCAGCGTTTTAAAAAGCCGCAAACCTTCGGCAATCGTGCCGTCGGTGTCGTGCGCGAGCTTTGGGTTCACTTCGAGGCTCACATATCCATCGAGACCGTTGGTCGCGTCATAAACCGGCCGCAGCAAGTTTGCGGCGCGTCGAATGTCTTCCAATGCCAGCGCTTCGTAAAGCTCGTCGATGGATTTGCAGGTATCGACGAGCCGCTGCAAATCCTTGTCGTAATCGGCGCTGCCGGCGATGGCTTTTTCAAAAATAGCTGGATTCGAGGTGACGCCGCGCAGGCCTTGTTCAACGAGGGCGCCTAGTTCACGTTGCGTCAAAAACGCGCGGCGAATGTAATCGTACCAAATGGATTGGCCGAGTTGGCTGAGGTCGTGTAGTTTGGACATGTTATTCTCCTAAAATATTCGCCCCGAAATCAATTTCGGGGCTATTAGCTTAAGTCGGCTAAAGCCGACTCCAAAAAGTTTTTTAATCCGCTTCAGCGGATTTTAGCTAATAGCCATGAAATTTATTTCATGGCGGTTTTCGCCATTTTCACCACGCCTTCCACCGTCAATCCAAATTCCTTCAACAAATCTTTGATCGGCGCTGAAGCGCCATACGTTCGCATCCCCAACACATTGCCTTCACCGTGCCGTCCAACATAACGCCGCCAGCCAAACGTCGATCCGGCTTCGACGGCGACACGCGCGCGCACGGAGCTCGGCATGACTTCTTCCCAATACGCCGGGGCTTGCCGCTCGTAGAGACTCCAGCACGGCATGCTCACGACGCGCGATTTTATTCCTTCCTTTATTAGCTGCTCGTGCGCGCCGAGGCACAATTGCACTTCCGAGCCGGTGCCGATCAAAATCACTTCCGGCGTGCCTTGACAATCGGCCATAATGTACGCGCCGCGCAACGCGCCTTCGGCGGAGGCGTATTTCGTGCGGTCAAAAGTCGGCAGCGCCTGCCGCGTGAGAACGAGCGCGACCGGACGATCTTTGATTTGCAGGATGTGTTTCCATACGACCGCGATTTCATTGGCATCCGCCGGGCGAATCACTTCGAGATGGGGAATGGCGCGCAGCGAAGCGAGGTGCTCGATGGGTTGGTGCGTCGGGCCGTCTTCGCCGACGCCGATGCTGTCGTGGGTGAAAATGTAAATCGCCGGCTGCTCCATCAAACTCGCGAGACGAAACGCCGGGCGCTGATAATCCGAGAAAATCAGAAACGTCGCGACATACGGGCGCAGCTTGCTCAACGCCATGCCGTTGGCAATCGAGCCCATCGCGTTCTCGCGAATGCCGAAATGAAAATTTCTGCCGGTGTAATTGCCCTTTTGAAAATCGCCGCCGTCTTTGATCAGCGTTTTGGTCGAGGGCGCGAGATCCGCGGCGCCGCCCATCAGCCACGGAATTTGCGGCGCAATGGCGTTCAAAATTTTGTTGTTCGCCTCGCGGCCGGCGAGGCCCTTTGCATCGGCGGGAAAACTCGGCAGCGCGCGCTCCCAGCCCGCCGGAATTTCGCGATTCTGCATCATTTGAAATTGTTGCGCGAGATCGGGATGCGCCGCCGCATACGCGGAAAATTTTTTATTCCACTCTTCCTCGAATTGTTGGCCTTTCGCCAAGCTCTGCTCGCGATATTTTTTGACTTCGTCGGGCACAAAAAATTTTTTGTCCGGATCCCAGCCGTAAACTTTTTTCGTCGCGCGGATTTCCTCTTCGCCCAGCGGCTCACCGTGCGCGCCGTGCGTATCCTGCTTGGTGGGACTGCCATACGCAATGTGGCTGTCGACGATAATCAACGAGGGGCGATCGGTTTCTTTCAGCGCGGTTTTAACGGCGCGCTCCAACAAGCCGAGATCGTTGGCGTCGCCGACGCGCTGCACGTCCCAATGATACGCCATGAACCGCGCCGCCACGTCTTCACTGAACGCCAGCGCGGTGTTGCCTTCGATGGTGATGCGATTGTTGTCGTAAATCCAAATCAAATTATTCAAACCGAGATGCCCCGCGAGCGAGGCGGCTTCGCTGGACACGCCTTCCATCATGCAGCCGTCGCCGGCAATCGCAAAAATTTTGTAGTTGATGATCTCGTGGCCGGGACGATTGAAATAATTCGCCAGCCACTTTTCCGCGATCGCCATGCCGACGCTGTTCGCCACGCCCTGCCCGAGCGGGCCGGTGGTGGTTTCCACGCCGGGGGCCAAGCCATATTCCGGATGGCCGGCGCATTTGCCGTGCAGTTGGCGAAAATTCATGATGTCGTCGAGCGTCACATCGTAACCCGTAATGTGCAAGATGCCGTACAACAGCATCGAGGCATGGCCGGCGGAAAGCACGAAACGGTCGCGATTCGGCCAATCGGGATTCTGCGGGTTGTAGCGCATGAAGCGATCATACAAAACAAACGCGACCGGCGCCAGCGCCATCGGCGTGCCGGGATGGCCGGAGTTGGCTTTCTGCACCGCATCCATCGCCAGCGTGCGCATGGTGTCGATGTAAAGTTGATCGAGTCCGGATTTGGTGAAAATCTTTTCGTTCATATTATTTCTGTTTGATAATATCAGAGTTTGTGGTCAATAAAACAACCATCCCATTAGAAAACAGCCAGTGCCAATGGCTATTCCAATCGCCGGAATCCGAAACCAGAAACGGATAGCCAGCACAAAATAAATGCTGCCGACCGCCACCGGGATTAACAGTGCGGACTTCGGCAAATGCAATGAATGAAGAAAAATACCTGTGCCCGCACAGGCGGCCCCAAACAGGATGGCCCCGAGACCGTGACTAATATTAAAACCAAGCCAAGCATCCCACATGTTCGTGCGGCCGCGCGCCAAGCGTACGCCAGCCATGGCCATTTCTTCAATGAGATTGAGATTCATCGGGACCAAACGGCGGGGCCGCGAAATATCGGCGATTGTGAAAATTCCATGCAATAACCCCAACAGTAAAAAGATCAAACCGCCAATGATGAGAAGGGCATTTGTCATTTTCCGGCTCCATATAGAATTTTTCCTGAACGCGCGCCAGTGTGTTTGCCTTCACGCACCACGAGCTTGCCATTTACGAATACACCTTGAATGCCGTCGGGATATTGATGCGGCTGCTCGAATGTCGCGCGATCAATCACCTTCTCCGCGTCGAAAATAACGAGATCAGCGGCAAAGCCTTCACGAATCAAGCCGCGATCCCAAAATCCGAATGTTTGCGCCGGCAGCGAGGTCATCTTGCGAATCGCGTCTTCGAGGCCGAGCAGTTTTTTCTCGCGGACGTATTGGCCGAGCACGCGGGCGTTGTTGCCGTAACCGCGCGGATGCGGCACACCGCGGCCCATCTCAATCACGCCGGCGTCGGAAGCGACCATGCAAAACGGCTGCTGCATGATGTACTCGACGTCTTGCTCGCTCATGCCGTGATAGACCATGCCGATGCGATTCTCGCTGGCCAGGTACATCGCGATAATTTGCTCCGCCTGCGCCTCGGCGTTTTTCTTGCCGCGAACTTGTTTGGCAATCTCGGCGATGTTCTTGCCATTGAAAGTCGTATCGGGACGATAGCTGGCGACGAAAGCATGCGAATAATCCTTGCGTCCGGCTTGGCGCAAATTTTGAATCATTTCTTTCTTGATCTGTTGGCGCAGCTTCTCGTCGCGCAATCTCACGGCGGCTGAATCCCGCCCGCCATCGAGAACCCAAGCCGGAAATTGCGTTTCGAGTCCGGTGCTCGAAGCGGGATACGCATACTGGTCGATCGTCACCTGCAAGCCGCGCGCTCTCGCTTCACGCACCAGATTTGCCGTCATCGGGCTTTGGCCCCAGAGCTTTTTGCTCGAAATTTTGAAATGGGAAATCTCCACGGGCAATCCGGCCTGCTCGCCGATGCCGATCGCTTCCTGAATGGCGGCAACGACTTGATTGCCCTCGCTGCGAATGTGGCTGGCGTAGAGGCCGTGATGTTTCGCCGCGGCTTTGGCGAGCGCGATGATCTCGTCGGTTTTCGCAAACGTGCCGGGAATGTAAATGAGCCCGGTCGAAAGTCCGACCGCCCCGTGGCGCATCGCTTGGTCAACCAACTCCTGCATCTTCGCCAATTCATCCGGCGAGGGAGCGCGCGCTTCCTCTTTCATCACCGCGCGGCGCACCGTGTTGTGGCCAATCAACGTCGCCACATTGATGGAAACGCCCTTCGCTTCGAGCGCGCGCAACGAGTCGCCCACGGCCAGCCACGAGCCGCCGCAGTTGCCGGTGACGATCGTGGTCACGCCCATCATCAGAAAATTTTCGGCGGCCGGCATGCGCATGATGCCGTTTTCCACGTGCGCGTGGACGTCGATGAAACCGGGCGCAACAACCAAATTCTTCGCGTCGATCACTTGCGCCGCTGCGCTCGCGTCGATCCGGCCGATTTTGGCGATGCTGCCGTTGCTGATGCCGAGGTCGGCATAAAACCACGGATTGCCGCTGCCATCCACGATCCGGCCGTTTTTGATCACCAGCTCAAAAGGCTGGGAAAACGCCACGCCGAAAGTGGAGATAAGAAAAATCACCGCCGCGAAAAGATTTTGCCCTGGCTTCCGGCTATGATGATTTTTTTGCCAAATGGTTCGAAACAATGGCATCACGCCTCCAATGTTTGGTCGTTTTCACGTGGCTCGCCCTTGCATATTTGGCGGCGCTGAATTTGAAATCTGCGAAGTTGAAACTCGCGGCGTTGCGCACGACGTAGCCCTCTTGCTCTTCTCCATAAAAAGATACGTTGCGCCAACACGCGCGGATTTTTTTGAGTTTTTCAAGATGCTGTATTGACTCTAACAAAATATCGTCGCCGGTTCTTCCTGGAAAAAATACTCGAACTATACAAAAAGTCTCTTCTCTGAAAGTGATTTACGGCAGAATTCCCTTTTGTGATTCCAGGCGTGGCACAAATCTGCCGGTACGCGCCATATATTCACGATACCGGTTTCCAAACTTTTCAATCAACCTCGCCTCTTCTTGCGCCACCAGCGCCGGCAGCATCAGCATGATGAGCAATATCATCAGCAACATAAACCAGTTGGCGGCCACCAAGCCGAGCGCAAATATGCCAATGGAAGCCGTCGTGTACAACGGATGCCTTACCCAACGATACGGCCCGTGCGTCACCAGCTCGTGGCGCTCTTTCGTGAGCATGGTCTCGCTCACATTTTTGCCCAAGCTGCGAAAAAGCCAATACAACAGAGGAATCATGGCCAAACCCAAGCCGGCGCCGAGCCAGCGCAACCACGCCGGCAATGCCAGCACTGACCATGCCATCCACTTTGGATTGATCATATACGCGAACATGGCGAGATACAAAGGCACGGCCAGCAGGAGGCGCAGGACGATGATGAGTTTTTCCTCCGCCTGTCGCGGGATTTTTCCGCTCTGTTTTCGCGCGCGATGGCGAAAGTAAGCCGAAATGGAAAAACTCAGGAAGAAAATCGCAGTAAAGATGAGCCGAAAAATAGTTTCGTTTTTGATGTTGGAATCAAAGGCAATGACAAACGTGTTGCCGTAACCAAAGGCGTAAGTTGGATACCGGGCCAATCGCCGCGAAGCGCCATCCGGTGGAATGAGCTGTGAAACAGCAGCGAGATAATTGCGCAATCCCTCCTGCCGGCGAGGATCAGTTAATTCTGCGGCGGAGGTGACATCGTGATTGCCGGGCGCCAGAAAATAAGGAACGCCGCCTTCGGTAGTCAAACGATTGATCAAATTCACGAAGCTCGCATTCCATTGTTTGGCGTCACGGCCATCGACGACGGCGTCGCCGGTTTGCAAGACAAAGCGCACGGGATGGGCGGTTGTTTCCAATTTTTTGATCGCGCCCAGCATCGACTCGACGATGAGTGAATGCTCGTATTGAATTTCCTTGCCGTCGCGCCGCCCGCGCGTATCGCCGTAAACAATGAAGGAGAACCGCTTGACGTTCGCCGAGGCTTTTTCGGCGGGCAATGGATTCAGAGGCGGCGCAATCGGACGGACGGTGTCTTGAGCGGCGCTTTCTTGAACCGCCGGCGTTTGTCCGCTGGCGATGATCGAAGTGGTGAAAAGTGTCAAGGCGCAAAACAAAACAGAGTGAAAGCGGGTCTTCATCGATATTCTACTTTATTCTATCTTTTCCGCCATCGTGTTTTTGGCGGGCGCCGCCGCTTTGGATTTTCGGCGATACCTTTTAATAAACCAGAATAAAATAAAAAGCAAAATAAAAATCGGCAGGCCGGCAATAACGAAGGTGAGGCTGGCGCTGAGAACATCGGAAAAGCCGGAAATGCCAAGCTCGACCCCGCGCCGCATTTTGGCGAGAAAACCGTATTGGCCGGAAGACACCAGCGGAAACGGCTCGTGCAAATTCACGTTGATCGTTGACAATGCCACTTGATCTTCGAGATAGCGCTTGCGGCCTGCCATCCGCTCGATCTCTTCGCGAACGTTGGTTAGCGCCCGCTCGACTTCCAAAATGTCTTTGGTATTTTTCGCCGAGGCAAGAATCTCCTGATACCGTTTCTCCGCTTTGCGTTTGTTTTCCAATCGCGCCGTCAAATCGTAGAATTCTTCCGTAACATCATTGCCTTGCACACTCTCCTGCTCGATCTTGCGCGCTAATTTTTTGAGTTCTTGCAGCGCCGCCTCAAAACTCTTCGCGTCGATCCGAAGCGTCACATTGCCGGATTTGACGTCGCCGTCGCCCACCTGGGTGACGGAAGAAACAACATAACCGCCGTATTGCGCCGCGATTTTTTGAATTTGCGCCAAAGCCTCATCATATTTGGCGACTTCGCAATTGAGCGTCGCCGTTTTAATCAACATCCGGCTTGGAGGCTGAAGGCTTTTGATAATATCGGGCTGCATTTGGCTAAATCGTGCGCCAGCCAGTAAATTATGCGCACCGGCAGTGCTTAGTTCGCCTGCTGCCACCATCTCGTCAACATTTGCCTCTGCCGGCGCCGAACTAAATTCCGGTGAATACATTTTTCGGACAGCAAGAGCCGGTGGCGCTTCCTCGCGCGAGCTGCAGCTAACCGCAACCAGAAAGAAAATAACGAGGAGATTGTGGAAGATTTTTTTCATAAGCTCACCTCTGCATTTTAGTTCCCGTAAAAGAAACGCCGATCACAAAATTGCGCGGCAGACCCGGCTCGAGGTACACCGGCGCGCCGTTCACCACATCCGGATTGACAAAAGCCGAGGCCGCGTATTTTTTGTCCGTGAGATTATTGACGCCCAAAAATCCTTGCAGCGCCAAATTTTCGGCAAGTTGCAACGGTTTGCGCAATCCCGCGGTAAGATTAAAAATGTTATAGGCCGGCGCTTGCGTGAAATTGGCGTCATCAACAAAATACGCGCCGACGCCTTGCAGATTGATCTCGACATACGCGCTGCGCAGTTTCGCCGGCTCAAACCGCAGCGCGAAATTATAAAAGACATCCGGCGCGCCGGCGACCTTGTTGTCTTGATAATCGGCGACTCGCCCCGGCCTGCCGTAATGCACCGAATCCACTTTGTAGCTCGCGTACTTGCTGCTGGCATAAGTCAATGCGGCTTGCAAAGAGAAGCCGTGCTTAAATTGCGCAGCGGCGCCGGCTTCAATGCCGTAACGCCGCGTTTGGCCGGCGGTAAAATAAAATCTGCCGCCGCGATACGGAATGATGTCATTCTTGATGTTGATGCCGTAAACCGCCACATCATACGACAACGAGCGCAGGAAACTGATTTCTTTTGGAACGATAACCTGCTTCGTGCCGATTTCCAGCGTCGTCGATTGAATCGGTTCCAGCAAGGGATTGATGGCGTACACCGAGTCCTGGCCAAACGTGGCGATCGGATCGGTTTCGTTGCCCGCCGGCACCTCGATGCCGCCGCCCCAATTGGCGTAGAGGCTGTGCGCCGGCGAAAATTGGTAAGTGAATCCGGCTTTCGGCGTCCAGTGCGCGAACGACTTTTGATCGTTGAGCTGCGTATTGATGAAATCTTGATTGTAATACGTCACGTTGCTGTATCGCACGCCGAACAACATGCTCATCGTCTTGCCGAAGCTCAGCTCTTCCTGCAAAAATGCGCCGAAGCTGTTGGCGCCTTCGCGTTTGTTTTGGCGCAAAATTTCGCCGCGGCCATTCGCAGCAGAAAGCGAATAAAACAAAACCGCGCCGTCTTGATACGCCTCGTCGACGCCGGCTTGAAACCTGCTCTTCAGCGAAGGCGTGAAATCTTTTTTATAACGATACGCCAGATTGCCGCCGAGGTGATAGCGCGTGAAATCGCGAAACGTTCCGCGCTCAGAGCGCTGCAAGAATTTCGGCTCGACGAAAGCCGCGCCGGAAAATTCGTGGAACTCGCCGATGGCGTGATCGAGCGTGGCGGAAATCCGCGCCAAACGATTGAAGCGCCGCTCGCCGCGCTGGAGATACGTCGGATTGGCCCGCTCCGGCGCAGCTTCGAATTGCGCTTCAGACAGAGGCCCAGGAATGAAAAACTTGTTTTTGACGCCGGCGAGATACACGCCGTATTTGGTGCGTTCGCCGGGACGAGACATCAAGCTGATATTCAGCAGCGTCCGGTCGCTGGCGGAGTTTTGCCGCCAACCGTCGAAGGAAGTGTTGATCAACGACAGCGCCAGCCGGGCATTGCCGAGCGTCGCGCCGGTTTGCAGCGAAAATTTCTGCAAGCCGAAGCTGCCGCCGAGAGCGTGCGGCGAAAGAAACGGCGCATCGAACTCCGGCGCCGAAACGATGCTGATCACCCCTCCCGAGGCATTGCCCCACACCGCCGAAGCATTGGAGCGGACGACTTCAATGCGCTGCGCCGCGCTCAAATCAATGAGGTCAAATGCCGTCCGGCCGTCGGGTTCGGTTTGCGGCGCGCCGTCGAGCAAAATGCGAATGCCGCGCGAAGTGCCGGCGTTGGAGCGATCGCCCGCGCCGCGCGCGCCAAAACCGCGAATGGTAATGCGAACGTCTTGATTGCCGGCGCGCGATTGCGCCAGCACCCCGGGAACGAATTTCAACGCCTCGTCCATGCCGTAACCGCGCGTGTTTTGCAGCTTCTCCGGGCCAAGAATGCTGATGGCGAGCGGAACTTTGACGACTTGCTCCGGATAGCGCAGCGCCGTCACCGTGACTTGCTGCAAATGATAAACGATGCTGTCGCCGGTTGCGTTCTTATCTTTTGGCTCGCTCTGCGAAAACGCCGCCGGTGCGGCGCCAAGCAGAATCGCAAGCAGCAGGATTTTCCAAACAGGCTTTGCTGGATACATGCCGTCTCCTCTTTGCTCTGAAATTTAAGTTTTCGGATGGAAACAGCACACCACCGGCACAACCCGATGGTGTGCCTGGTTAGCAAAAATGTTGTACGAAAACTTACGCTTCAGGCGGAGGCGTGATCGGCGCGCCAATCCAGGTTTTTAATCCGAACACATGACACGCTAATTCAATTTCTTCCGCAGAAAAAACAAACATGGCGTCACGGCAATGGTCAAAAAACAAAGAACCAAGCCAATCCAGCAGCCGGACCAGCCGTTGTTTCTGGCTGGCGTCGCGGCTCGTCTCGCGCTTGACCAAGTCGTCCAGATTGGCAAAAAGCTGGGTTTCTTTTTCATCGGAGAGGCAGTAATACCACGTCGTGTCGCCATGCGCCTCTTGGCGAACGATGTCGTACATGTTGCCATTATAACGGAATTCCCCTTCGTCTATGCGCTGGAAAATATGGCGAGACTTTTCTTCTAAAGTTTTTGGTATTTTAATCAGAGCCAGTACTTGGTCGGGCGCCCCGGCTGTGATGCGTTGTTTTATCTCACGGCGAATGCCATACTGCTGGATTTTTAAAATAACCAAGTGCCCCGCCGCTTGCAACAGCATGAGAAAAAGCAATAAAAAGGATATGACGCTTCGCATGGCACGATGGCTGGTGGTTTACAACTAAAACTGTTTCATTTTGAATGGCGTCTTTTACTTCGTCAATAAATTTACTAAAGAATAGCTCTGTTAGGTCGGGAATTGCTTTTCTAATTCTTTAAGAAATTCGGATATTTTGGCGATCCGCACTCCTTGATGGGATTTGCGTGGGAAGTGTTTTGTGTTCTTCGTCATGATTTCTCTCGAGATCAAAATCTCAAATTGCCCTTTCAGCCATCGGAGAACGAGCTTCGCCGGCGCGCCGGTATCATTGATCAGCGCGGACACAAAGATGTTCGTGTCAAGCACGGCCCTTATCATTGACCCGCACGCCGACGTTGCCGGTATTCGCCGATCAGCCGGTCGATTTCTTTTTCAGTGGCGCCGCCAGCCGCTTGCACCTGCGCGCGCATTTCATCAATAAGTCGCGCCAGGCGCCGGCGATCCTTTCGGATCGGTTGCAAAAACAGCAGCCTTAAGGCGTCCGAAACAACGGCATTGGGATCGCCATTATATTGTTCCTGCGCCAGTGTTGACAACCGTATCGCCAGTTCTTCATCAAGCTTTAAAATAAGCTCTGCCATGCTTGATCTCTCAAAAATACTTTACCTGAATTCTCAGTATTTTTAATGTAACGCCTTCTTTGGGCAATGCAATATTATCCCTGATGTTACATGAGATTTCGCCCTTCCTGTTTGGTTTATTTTGTTCATTAATATAATATGTTCATTTTTAATGAACAAGAGTAAAATTCAAGCAAAATGTCTGCACAAGATAAGATTCAATATGGTGCAACAAAATCGGAATGCTTAACTCCTCACCCCACCGGCTGCCCCTTCAAGTTCATCAACTTCACCGGCTTGTGCCCGTTGGTCTCGCCGAAGCTCAAAACATCCATCGGACAAACCGTGACACAGATGCCGCAGCCGATGCACGAGCTGGTGGAGTTGTCCAACACTTGCTGCTTCAGCGAGTAGCTCATCACGTCGATACCGACCTGACAATTTCGGGAGCATTCGTAGCAGCCGATGCATTTGTCGTTGGCGACGATTTTGAATTTGCCGATTTTGAGCTTGGCGAAGAGATGCGATTGCAAGTGCATCAGCTTCGCCAGCGGGCACCAGTAGCGGCACCACACTTTGCCGCCGAGAAATGGGTAGAGCGTCACCGGCAGAATACCGACGAGCCAAACATCGGCGTAAATACGATAAAGGCGAATGCCGAGATCGGCGGTGCCGGCAATCGCGTTGTACGTATCTTTTAACAACACCAACACGGTGATCACTGCCGCCGCGCCCAGCACGACGTAATTCATCCATTCCCACTTGATCGAAGTTTTGCCCTTGGGCGCGAGATGCCGCCAGCGATCGCCGAACGTTTCTGCCAGACCGCCGCAGCCGCAAATCCACGAGCAGTAACGCTTGCCGTTAAAGAGAACAAAAATTGGAATGAGAACAAATGTCAGCAAAACACCCCACACAATCCACACTTGATGCGGGCTGTAAAAGAATGTGTAGAAAAAGAGCGGCCAGGCGTAAATCAGGCCATAGCTGCGCCAGGCTTGCTCGGCAAACACCGGATCAGTCGCCAGCTTCTCGCCGACCCATTGATATTTGACCGCGTATTGGAAAAGAAATTCCGGAACGAGAAAAAAGAAAATCCACTGAAAGCTGAGCAAGCTGACGTAGCGCCAGATTTGAAATTTATCTTTGCGGTCAAGACCCCAGCGTTTCAGCGCCTGCAAGCCAAACACGGTCATGAGCGCAGTGTACATCACCGTATACCAAAACGACCAAGGCCGATCAAAGAGCGAGAGAAATTTATAGCCCCAATCTTTGTACGGCCAAAACTCCTCGCCTTTGCCGAATTTCGCGCCGTAAATCGTGTACCAAACAAAAAAGGAAAGGCCGACCCAGGCGAAACGGTCGCCTTTTTTGCCAAAGAAAATCAAACCAGCGAGTCCGGCGGCCCAGATCAGCGCGCCGATCCAGCTTGGCGCAAACGACAAATCGAGGCCGAAAAATGAGGGATGGCCGCCATAAGCCGCGCCGAAAATTGACAAGCCGAGGAAGCCGAGCAGCGTGAGGCCGATGGCGCGCAAGACGCTGCCTTCCCATTCGTTTTCCATTTTGAGGCCAAGCGATTTGAGAAAGTCGCGTGGCACATCGGCGCCGACGAGCACGAACGCATGATCGTAGCGAATTTGGCGAATCTCATCCGAGCCGCCGCGGTTTATTTTCACTGTCGCTTCGTGTTCGCCAAACTCGGTGATATTCGAATTGAGCAACGGTTCGATGCGTTTGGCCGCAATCGACTCATTGAGTTTTCTTTCATTGTCTTTAAAGATGCGCGCGAACTCGCCGCCGCGATAGGAGAGATAAACTTTGTTCTGCTCGCTAAGCGTAATCGCCGCTTCGATGGCGCTGTTGCCGCCGCCGACCACGATGATGTTTTCATTTTTATATTTGCGCGGCGAGTAGAGACGATGATAAACGTGCTCGCGATCTTCGCCTTTGACTTTCAGCTTGCGCGGATTGCCGCGCTGGCCGGTCGCCAAAACCACCCGCTTGCTGCGATACGCGCCTTTCGGCGTTTTGACATTGAAAATGCCGTCTTTTTTCTCGAGGCCGGTGACGCTTTCCATCGCGCGCACGTCGAGCTGATTGTCTTGGATGATTTGATTCCAGCGTTTGGTCAAATCTTCTTTCGTGGCGCCATCCAGCCAGAGCTTGCCCTTTGGCGGCTGGCTGTCCGGCTCGGCGTAAACAAATTTGCCTTCGGGAAAATTTTCGATGGTGTTGGCGATTTTTTCTTTTTCCAAAAGAACGTAACGCATGCCGCGCTCTTTGGCCTGCAGCGCCGCATTCAAGCCCGAAGCCCCGGCGCCGATGATGACAACGTCGTAAAGCTCTTTGTCGCTGCCGCCGATGGCATTGGGCAAAGCCGCGATGTGCTCGATGACTTCGAAGCCTTGCGCCATCGCGTATTTGATCACCGGCGCGCCGGCGAGATCACCGACGATGTACAAGCCAGGAATGTTGCTTTCGTTGTGCTTTTTCAAAAACGGGCGCTCATTCTGGCTGCTGCCGGAATGCAAAATATCAATAATTTGCTGCTTGACCTTCTTCCCGAAAGAAAGCTGCTGTTTTTCAGGCATGTTCGCTCCCTGTTAATTCTATTGCTTGTTTATGTCAAGTTAGCCAGTTAGCCTGTTTGCCGGTTTATGGTTTAACTGGCTAACAGGCCAACGGGGAAACTGGCTAACTTTTAGACATCTCAACAATTTTATCAAATTTTTTCTCCCAGGTCGTGTGAAATTTTTTGGCGTCTTGAACATACGCCGACAAGCTCACCAGCCAGATGATGAATTTATTCAACAACGAAACCGGAAAGCGCAAGGGGCGAACGACGTCCATAAACAGAACCGCGCGTTCGCCTTCGGTATCATTCCAGACTTCGTGCATATACGTATCGTCAAAGATTATGCTTTTGCCTTCTTCCCAGTTGGCGAAATCGTTGCCGACTCGAATGCGACAGGCGGTTCGCGGCTCGGGCACGATCAAGCCGAGATGATAGCGCAGCAAGCCTTTGTAAGGCCCGCGATGCTCCGGAATATGTTTGTGCGGCGCCAGAATGGAGAAAAGCACCGACTTCATGCCCGGCACCCGCTCGATCAGCTTCGTCGTCTCCGGGCAGCGCTCGCAATTTTTACCCGAGCGATAGCCAAAGCCGTACAAAAAATATGTCTTCCATTTATTGTCTTGAGAGAGACGCGATTGATCGAACGAAATATCCTGAAAATTGGGCAACTCGTCGCGATACATAAAAACTTCCTCAAGCTCCTGGCGGATCACCCGCCAATTCGCTTCCAACTTGGGAATCCATTCGAATTGCGCGGGGTCGAGGAATGTGTCGTTGCCGACGAGTGAATGTTTTGCAATTAGTTTTTCAAGGGCTTGTATGATTTTCCAGCCGGCGCGGATTAAAAAACGCCTTGTCGGGCTGCCGAAACCTTCATGTTTTGCCATGATTCATTTTCTCCTCTCCTGAGTTTACGGCCACGATTCGTTTCTATCTGGCAATCCATTTCGTCAGCAAGTAACGATCATGATCTTCAAATCCAACTTTGTGATAAAACGCCTGCGCTTTCGTATTTTCGCGCTCGACTTCGAGATGCAGCGCTTGCACCTCGAGCCGGCGGCAGGCCTCTTCCACGAATTTTATGGCTTGCGCGCCAATGCCTTTGCCGCGATGACTTTGGCAAATGTAAATCTCATCGACAAAAGCGTCACGGCCATGATATTCCAAGCTGTAGCCGAGCGTGAGCACGACGTATCCGATGGCTTCATCGCCATCTTCGATGAGCCACACGCGCCCCAGGGAATGATCGCGGAGAATTTTCTCCAGCGCTTGGCGCGCGGCTGCTTCGTCAAACGGCAAGCTGTCGTGCTCGTAAAGCTCGTGCATGAAATTCAAGAGCAAGCCGGCATCTGCACCCGCCGCGATTTTGAAGGTTATGCCCATTCAACGAACGGAAATTTGAACAACGCCAGCTTAATAGCTGGGGAGATTTGATAGCGTTCCAAAAAAGAAAATCATGAACAGAATATATAAGCCGGTGACGACAAGCGCCACGATCAGAAAAACTTTTTGAATGAAGAAAAACCGGCCTTGCCGCTCGAGGCCTTTTTCCAAGGCGGCGAAATCGCTCGAACGCAAATAAACCTCGAACGAATCGGCGGCTTCGCGGAGGCGAATTCCGCCGATGATCAAGGGAACGCCGACAATGGCGCCGATGATGCTCAGGCAGAGAATCGCGCCATAAACGATGTTAAAGATGCCGACGAATCTCATGTCGCCGTTCAGTTTGGCCACCATCATTTGAAACATCGCATTGCCGGCAGGTGACATGCCGGACATATTCGTGTTCATCATCTTCCTCCTCGATTTTGTGTTTAATAACTCACATCGCCCGCGCCACTTCCGACTCCATCATCGGTTCCAGCTTGCTGCCGCAACCCACGCATTGCTTGGCGCTGGGGTGATTGGTGTAGCCGCAGCTCGGACATGGCAACGGCGCCGAAGTCGCCGGCACTTTCACTAGCCCGGCCGGAACCTCGCCCTGCTTCACGACAGCCGGGCGCATCAAAACGTAGAGATAGCCAAAGGCGCTCAGGAAAAATCCGATGAAAAAATGCGGGATCGGTTTCAATCCTTTCGATACCGCCGAGTAACCGCTCATGCCGCCAAAGACCAGCGCCACTAAAACATATAAACCAAACAGGAACCATCCCGAGCTGATGCCGCCCAGCGCCGCGCCGCTGGGGGCGCTCATTTCCTCTTGAAACAACGCGCCCTTGGGCTGCATTTGGGCGAAATATTTTTCCGGATATTTTAGAAACGTATCGACTTTCGTGATGCACAAGGGCACGCGCCGGCCGCGCACGATCAATGCGACATCGCCTTCGACCAGATGCTTGCCGGACACGACGCAAATCTCGCCTTCTTCATAAGGAACCCTGGTATATTGTCCCGCCGTCTGCGCGGTGTTCTGGGCAAATAATGGAAGAACAAATACAAAAACAGCGCAAGCGGCTTGAAAGAAGCTCGCCGGTTTTCTCAATGGACGCATTTTTACCTCAAGAAATTTGTCGATTTTTTTCAACGGTGTCTGATAAATTTGAAACGCGATTACGCATTACGTTTTACGATTTACGTTTTAAGCTTTTGCGCCCAACTGCGGCCGTCGCGCGCCAGCATCGCCTCGGCGGCCTCCGGGCCCCAGCTTCCGATTTTATAACTCCCCATCGGCGGCGCTTGCGGGCCGTCCCAACCGGCGTGAATGGCGTCGATGATCTTCCAGGCGTATTCGATCTCGTCGCTGCGCGCGAACAAAGCCGCGTCGCCGTTCAACGCATCGAGCAACAACCTTTCGTACGCCTCCGGTATCGCCGTTTCCTTGAAAGAAGTTTTGTAATGAAATTCCATATCCACCGGCTGCATGTCCATCCCCTTGTCCGGCGTCTTCGCGGCAAAGCGCAGGTGCAGGCCTTCGTCGGGCTGCACGCGAATGCTGAGATGATTGGTCGCGAGGCCGGCCTTGGCGCCGAAAAGTTGATGCGGCGGCCGGCGGAATTGAATGGTGATGTCGGAAATTTTATCCGGCATATTTTTGCCGGAGCGCATATAAAACGGCACGCCCTGCCAGCGCCAGTTGTCGACAAAAAGCTGCAGCGCGGCATACGTCGGCGTTGTCGAATTTTTATCGACGCCAGGCTCGCCGCGGTAGCCTTCGTATTGCGCGCGCACCGTGTGCTGGGCCAAATCCTTTTCACTCGGCCAGCGAATCGCGCTCAACACCTTGACTTTCTCGTTGCGCAGCGCGTCGGCTTCGTAAAGCGCCGGCGGCTCCATCGCGATCAGCGTCAAGAGTTGCAGCAGATGATTTTGAAACATGTCGCGCAGCACGCCGGATTTTTCGTAATATCCGGCGCGATGGCCGACGCCGACGGTTTCGGCGACGGTGATTTGCACGTGATCGACGTAGTTGCGATTCCAGATCGGCTCGAAAATCGCGTTGGCGAAGCGCAGCACCAAAATATTTTGCACCGTCTCTTTGCCGAGATAATGGTCGATGCGATAAACTTGTTTCTCTTGAAACGTCTTGTGCACCATGTTGTTCAGCGCTTTTGCCGTGTTCAGATCGCGGCCAAACGGCTTTTCAATGATGATGCGGCGATAGCCGGTCTTTTCGGTTTCGCCCGCCATATTCGCCGCGCCCATCATCGACACGGCGATGGGATAAAATTGCGGCGCGACGGAAAGATAATAAAGCCGATGGCTGCGCGCGCCCTCGAAATCGGCGAGACGCTTCTCGAGCGCGAGATAATCATCCAACTGGCTCATATCGCCGGGCTGATAATGCAGGCTCGGCGCAAATTCTTCCCAAGTTTTGGCGTCGAAATCAGTCGCCGCAAATTTCTGAATATCCTCGCGCATTTTCTCGCGAAAGGCGTCGTCGGAAAACGCGCTGCGGGCGCTGCCGATGATTTTGGTGTTCGCCGGCAGGCGGCCTTTGCGAAAATTATTATAGAATGCCGGCACCAGCTTGCGCCCAGTCAAATCGCCCGAGGCGCCGAAGATGACGATGGTTGTGGAGTCCACAATCTTTCTCTCCTTGATTATTTCTCATCCAAATTGACGCTCGTGATCGGTAAATCCCAATGAGCCAACAGAATCTCGAACCTTCTCTGTTCCTCCCGCTTAAAAGTTTCTTGATCGGGATAGAGCTGCTTGATGATTGGCTCGGGATTAAAATCATCGTTCGCCGTCTCGACATTCTTCCACGCAATGGTCACGCGATAATCCCAGCGCCCATCTTCCGTAGCATGATAACGCGGCTTTGCCGCCGTGACGTGCAGAATGCGCCCCAGCTCCATCTCCTTTTTCAGCACCGGGTAGTGATTCTTTTTGAAGAGACGAATGAATTCATCGGCGTAGCCCCAGCGCGCCTTGTAATAATATTCGACGAGAAAAGGCTTGTCCTGTGCTTTCGCTTGCGATGATTGGGCGCGGACAAGCGAGTGTTGGCTGTGAAATGCCATCATAGTGATCAAAATCACGAGGCAAACTTTGGCAGCCGAAACAATGTGAAGATTCATAACTGTCCTCCAATTTTACGAATTACGAGTTACGTTTTACGGATTACGTTTCAGGATAGCCTCGACGCCAGATACGCCGAACCCAGCAGCGCGGCGTGATCGTCGCGGATAACGTATAAAGGAATCGTCTTCATGAAATCAGACAATCTTCCTTTATTAAAGAAAGCTTTGACCACCGTGCCGTCGATGAGCTTTTGGATGATTTTCGGCGGAATGCCGCCGCCAAGATACACGCCGCCGGTCGTCACCATCGTCAGCGCCGTGTCGCCGGCTTCAGCGCCAAGCACCGAGGCAAAAATATCCAGCGCGATGGCGCAAATCTCGAACTCGCCGTTTTGTCCCGCGGCGGAAATCACCGCGGCGGGATTTTCCTCGCGCAGGCGTTTGGCCAGCTCCGGCGGCTCGCGCGCGACGCCGGTGTCTTTGAGAAAATTGTAAATATTGACCAAGCCCGGGCCGCAGAGCACGCGCTCGATGCTGACGCGGCCAAATTTCTTTTGCAGATATTTGAGCAGCTCGATTTCCAGCGGCGTGTTCGGCGCAAAATCCGTGTGCCCGCCTTCCGAAGGCAGCGCCAAAAATTGATCCGCGACTTTGTGCAAGAAACCCTGCCCGGTGCCGGTGCCGGGCGCCATCACGCCAAACCTCGTTGCCTGCTCAGGCGGCGTGCCGGGGTTCAGCGTCAGCAAATCATCCGGATTTAAGAATGGCAGCGACGAGGTGGTGGCAACCAAGTCATTCACCAGCCGGACGCAATCAATGCCGACGGCTTGCGCGATGGCGTTTTCATCGGTAATCCACTGCAGGTTGGTGCTTTCGGCGCGCCCGTTGACGACCGGGCCGGGAACGCCGAAGCAAGCTTTTTTTACGGAGACGTGATGTTTGGCGAGGAAGGTGCGAATAATCTCTTGCAAGTTGGGGTAATCCGGGCTGGCAAACGTTTCGGTTTGCCGGCGGATGAATTTCCCGTTGCTGTGCTCGTAAAGGGCGAGGCGAGTCTTGGTGCCGCCAGTGTCTCCGGCCAAAATCATCAGTGACTCCTTGCAGGCGTAGCCTTGGCTTGTCCAATTGCCTTACGTTTAGTTCAAAGGCGGTGTGCCCAAAAATGACAAATCAATTTACGGAAATGATAATAAAATTTTTTTCAAATGTCCACAACAAAAAATTGCGGCTTATCAAAAAAATCTGATAAACCGCAACCAAAACAGAAGGGGGATTCTTGAAGCGCGCAACGAAATATCGCGGCGCGGCTTTAATTGGCCAAAAGACTTTCCCGCCGAAAGCCGAGTGTCGTTGCCATCCACAGGAAATCTCGCAAAAATTTATTGATGCCATCGCCCGAGGCCTGTTCTTTGAGCCGGCTGGAGGCGTCAAAAATGCCGTCGCCGTTCGCCTCATGCTCATTCCAGAAAATCGGAATCAATCCCGACCGGCGCATCATCGGCAGCAGCGTTTCGAGCAGGCGCGCGCCGCCGAACCCTACGGGCGCAGCCAGCCGGGCGAGAGATCACAAATGCCGACGGCGCGACAGACAGATTCCGAAAAAGTTTTTTCCAGCAGACTTTTGAGCACATTCGGAAAGCCGTAGTTGTGCTCCGGTACGACGAGAACCATGGCATCCGCTTGCGCTAATTTCGCGCTCGCCAGATCACCAAAATTGATCAGCGTGGTTTCGACGCCGTTGCGCTTGGCGATTTCCTGCGCGATAAATTGCGCCACCTCGCCGGCGAGGCGATTTTGCCCGGCGGCAATAACGGGAACAAATATCGGCTGGCTCGTATTCCCAGCCATGCGGCTCGTATCAATTGATACGAACGGCATCGGAAAACGGTTTGCTCGCTGCGGCAAAAAACCGTTGGCCGCGCCCAACGCTTCGAGCGGGATAACAAGCGGACTTGGCGAGTCTGGAAAGTTTTTCATCATGACGATGCCATCTCCATGATTAAAGCCCCGGTTTGCCTTTGATTTTTCAACTGGAAATCGGAGCCGGTTCTTCAAGCTGCAACCGCGGGCGAAAGCTTTGCCTCGGTTGATTTTTTCCGAGCGCGCGCGGGCGCGATCTTCGGCGTTTCAGCCATAACATCTTCGATATACGCGCGCAACACTTCGGCCACGCCCCACGCCTGGGCCATGCAGCCGCGCGGCGAATGCGGCGGCTCGGCGTCGAAAATTTCCGAGATCGTGCCGATGCCGGCGTCGCTGAAATGCGGCTTGATCTTTTCGAGCAATTGTTTCGCGCGTTTCTTGCCGGCTTCGCCTTCGACGCGGACAATCGCGGCGATCATCGGCCCGAGCAGCCAGCTCCACACCGTGCCTTGATGATAGGCGCTGTCGCGCGACCATTGATCGCCGCCATAATGCGGACGATAACCCGGCTCAGTTGCCGCCAAGCTGCGCAAGCCAACCGGCGTGTACAATTTCTCTTCAACAATTTTTAAAACTTTTCGCGCTTTGTCGCCTTCGAGCAGGGCGAAAGACAGGCTCAGCGCAAAAATTTGATTCGGGCGAAGCGCAGCATCCTGGTGCTCGCCGTCGACATAATCATAAAGGCAACCGGCGCTTTCGTTCCAAAAGACTTCGCCGAATCGTTCTTTCACTTGCGCTGCTCTTGCCGAAAATTGTTTTGCCTCCATCGTATTGCCGAATCGCTTCGACAGTTCGGCAAAAATCATCAACGCGTTATACCACAGCGCGTTGATCTCGACGGCCTTGCCCTGGCGCGGCGTCACCACCCAATCGCCGACTTTCGCGTCCATCCACGTCAATTGCACGCCCGGTTCGCCGGCGTAAAGCAAGCCGTCGGAATCGATGTGAATGCGGTAGCGCGTGCCGCGATCGTGCCAGGCGATGATGTCGCGCAAAACCGGCATCAGCTCGTCGCGCACGAATTTTTCATCTTTGCTGGCTTGGAGATATTTGTAAATCGCCACGAAGAACCACAACGTCGCGTCAACCGTGTTGTACTCCGGCTGCTCGCCGGCATCCGGAAAGCGATTGGGCAACATGCCCTGGCTCGCGCTCTGCGCAAAAGCGCGCAAAATCTTTTTGGCGTCTTCAAAACGGCCGGTGACGAGGCAAATGCCCGGCAGCGAGATCATCGTGTCGCGGCCCCAATCCGAGAACCAATGATAGCCCGCGATCAGCGTCTTCAAATCTTCGCCGCGCTTGACGACGAATTGATCGGCGGCAAGCGTCAAGATTTCTGAAAACTCATCTTTGCTGCTCGGGCTGTCGAGCAGCTTTTCGCGGCGGCGTTTTTCGCTCGCGAACAATTTGAACGCATCGCGCCCGGCGGGATTTTTTGTCGAAATGATAAGGCCGAGCTTGTCGCCGGCTTTTAGATTTATTTTTAAAATGCCGTGGGTAAAAAGATCTTCGCGAGAATCAAGGCCGCGATATTGCTCGATGCCGTATTCAAAATTCCGATACCAGTCGGGTTGGGCTTCGAATGCCGCGCCGGGAACCGAAATGAACAACTCCGGCGCGCCGTCGTAAGGTTGGCTGCAAAAAACGCCGTTCTCAAAGTTTACGTCATGCCGCAGGGCGGCATTGGCGTGCGTCATGCTGTGATAATCACGAAACGCAATAAAAGGCCGCAACTCGAGAGAAAAATTGACCGGCGCTTTTAAAACTTCGTATAAAATCAGCGTCGAATTTTCATCATTGACAGCGGCGATGGTTTTGCGAAGTTTTATGCCGCCGGCTTCGTACTCGAAAATTGGGAAGAAAAATTTCTCAAAGGATTGCAAATACTCAAATCCGCGCGGATGAACGGCGCCGGGATAACGATTGCATCCCAGCTCGAAGCGCTGGCCGTTCACGGCGAGCGTTTCGTCGAGTTTGGACAGAAGAACCATGCGCCCGACCGGCGGCTTGGTCGCGGCGACGAGCAGGCCGTGATAACGCCGCGTGTGCGCGCCGGCAATCGTTGAGCTGGCCCACCCGCCCCAACCGTTAGTCTCCAGCCATTCACGGCGGATGGCTTCGTCAAAATTCTGGATGATGGATTTGTCGAAAATGATCGGCATAAAAATTTCCTTGTTTCTTGTTGCTTGAAATTAGCCACCAGCTACCAGTTACCAGCTACCAGTTACCAGCTACCAGTTTCAAGCCACCGCGACTTGCCCGTAACCATAATAACTTTTTTGTTGACGATAATTATTCCGGCGTCGCAGCGGTTTCGGTTGCAAAAGCTGCACAACGGCGCGCGAGATGTTTTCACCGTTGTGAAATTTGACCACAAACTGATCGGCCATCCAACAACGAAAATCCTGTAAGAGCGACGGCGAGCTGGCCTGAAAGAGGATTTTAATGCCCTTCCAGCGGTCGGCAAACGCCGCCAGTTCATCCAGGCGCTGGTGATCGAGATCGAGAATCATCAGATCGACGGCAACGTCGTGAAGCGTCGCAATGATGTCATTGAGATGATGCGCCGGCCAAACTTTGTGGCCCTGGCGTTGCAGCCGCTGGCACAGCAGCTCGCGCCGTAGCGGATCGGATTCGTTGAGGAGGATCGTGGCCATGATTTTCTCCTTTTCCCTACTTTTACTCTTACTCCTACTCTTACTCTTACTCCTACTCATACTCAACGCATTAAAAGCGAGTAAGAGTATGATTAAGAGCAAGCTTTCAGTTCTCGTGAACAGTGATTTACTTTGGGATCGATGAATCAAAAATTACACAGTTTGGTCGGGTGAGTCAAGCAATCCTTACAGATAAAACAAAAATCCCGCCGAAACGATGCCGAAAAAAACCGGCTTCCATTTCAGCGGGATTTTTTGTGGATGAAAATCTTAACTCGGACAAGCCGAAACCAAACAGGACACAAAATTGAAAGCACACAAAAATTATTTTGTGTGCTTTCGTTTTTGTGTACTGGAAATCTTTGCTTTTTTGCACACATTTGACTATTAACAGACTAAGCGCCTTGACGGCGTTTCGAGCGCGATTTTACTGCTTCAAAAAGATTCCAAAGAAAAACTGCGGACGCGCCAGCACGTTCTGCCCGCGCGTGGCAAAAGCCGCGCGCGCGTTGACGCCGAGATTTTTATAAAACTGGTAAAACACGCCCGGGCCGTACGCCAGATAGCGCTGGTTGTTGGCAAACAAACCGCCCATGCCGCCGCGAACTTCGTCGCTGCCGTTGCGGAACGATTCGACGCCGTTGATTTTGAAATTCACTTTCAGCGCGCGGGCCAACGCGTAACCCAGCTCGGCCTCGTAGCGAAATTCGTCGGAGTAGCCTTTGGTGCGATTGTTGACGCCGATCTCGCCGGTGAAATAAACCGGCGCTGGATAGAATGAATGTCCGAGTTGCAGCGAAAGAATTTGATTGAACTCGCCGTCGCCGGTGAGCAAACCGTTCGCTTGCGTGTTGTCGCCAAGCGGCAAGCCGAATTTGAGTCCGGCGCTGATC